>OFMJ01000118.1_pt1 | contig 88529 bp, 116 predicted proteins | sample 1541801 | NCBI WGS metagenome assembly OFMJ01 (sample SAMN04209234, study PRJEB22552) | human gut metagenome | biome: gut; material: feces | host: Homo sapiens | place: USA: Oklahoma
GCCACCGCCTGCTCCAGCCAGATGGGCGAGGGGGCTCCGGCCTCTGTCCGCATGGTGCCGTTTCCCCGTTCCCCCGGCGTCTTCTGTTCATATGGCTCCACTGCATTCTCCCCTTTCCGCTGAACTAAAATTCAAATTTCTTCTTTTTTTCTGGAAATTTATGATGTTTAAACTCCATAAGCATTCCGGAAATCTCTCCCATTTTCCTCCGGGAGGCCTCCAGGAGCAGGATCTCCGTCTCCTCCCGGGTCAGTCCGTCTGCCAGAGATCCCGTCTCTCCGTCGGGTCCATAGGCCATTAGCCACTTAAAGACTTCCATTTTCCCCAGGCTGTCCAGAAAGACCTCCATCCGGTGCTCCTTTAGAAAGTCCCCGTAGGCGCTCCGTGCCTCCGCCCAAAGGCCATGGGGATACATGAGCCGGGACACGGCGATCTCGGCCGCTGCTGTTACGGATTCCTCCGCCGTCTCATAAACGAACAGCCGGTCATACTTATCAAACCGGACCCTTTTATCCTCAAAGCAGTATCTGTATTTCTGCCCGGCGCCGTGGATGTTGGACACGGTGATCCGGGCCGGCGTGTTCTCCACTGCCTCGTCGTAATAGACCGGGAACAGCAGCCTGGCCGCCTCATGCTCCTCCCCGTCCGGTCCTGGCAGCAGGTAATGGACCAGAAGCCGTCCGCTGGCCTCGGTCACAAAATCCCTGAGCGCCGACCGCTCCGACGGATCCATGTGGACCGTCAGCTCCCGCAGACAGCCGCAGGCCGTTAAAAAGCCGCCTCCCGTCTCCAGGGGACCTCCATAAAAATGGATATGGGAAAGCCTCTCGCAGCCATAAAAGCAGTACCGCCCCAACCGCCTCAAAGTCCTTGGAAGAAACACCTCCTCCACCCCGGTCTGGGCGAGTGCCTTATCTCCCAGCTCAGTCACCGGAAGCCCGGAAAGGGTTTCCGGTATAACACAGGCGGCGCCCGGCGACAAAATCTTTGTCACGCAGGCGCCTCCGTTTTTTTCCACAAAATCAAATTGTACTTCCATATGCTCCATTACTGCCGTTCTTTCTTCTCTTTCTTTATGAGCTTGTTGATCCGGCGCATATCACTGAATTTATAGTAATAAATGATAAACGCAACGGATGTGACAGTCCAGCTTAAGGGATAGCTGGCCAGGCTGGTATAAAGGCCCGGATACATCACTCCTGCGGTAAAGATCCAGAGGACTCTTAAGCCGCAGGTGCCGAAGCAGATCAGCAGCATGGGGATAAACGTGTCGCCGATGCCCCGGAGGGTACTGGAAAATACGTTTACACAGATATAGCTGAACCAGAACGGCGTTACGAACCGGATGATGGTCATACTTTCCGCCAGCACGTCCGGATCGCTGGTAAAGAGCGAGCCCAGGATGCTTCCAAAGAGCATGACGCCTGCGGCCAGGATGGCCGTCAGGATCGTGGTGATACCCAGACCCACGTAATGGCCCTTCTGCATCCGCTCATATTTGCGCGCTCCAAAGTTCTGGCCTGCAAAGGTGGTGATGGCGATGCCCATGGCGTCCATGATCATCCAGAACAGTCCGTCCACCTTTCCGTAAACGGCCCAGGCCGCAATGACGTTGGTTCCGAAGCTGTTGATGTTGGCCTGGATCACCACATTGGAAATGGAGTAGAGCACCGACTGGAGCCCCGCCGGAAAGCCGATCTGGATGATCTTCCTTAACATCGGCTTATCCACCTTCAGATGCTTCAGCTCAAACCGGAAGGATTCCTTCGTGCGCATCAGCGTCCACATCACCAGGGCGGCGGAAAGGAGCTGGGACAGGATCGTCGCCAGAGCGGCTCCCGCCACCTCCATTTTCAGCACCACAACGAACAGCAGGTCCAGTCCGATGTTCACAAAACAACAGACGATCAGATAATACAGCGGACGCTTGGAGTCTCCCACGGCCCTTAAAATAGCCGCGCCCATGTTATAGACCAGGTTAGGGATCACTCCGAGGAAGTAGATCCGCATGTATGTAACGGAATAGTCCATGATCTCTTCCGGGGCTCCCATGGCCTTTACAGCCACTCTGGCACAGGCCTCGCCCACGATCATCAGAAAAACGCCGCCGGCCAGGGCCAGACAGAAGGAGGTGTGGACCGAGGTCCGTACCTGGTCATCCTGGCGCGCACCGTAATGCTGGGAAACGATCACGGCCGCACCGGAGGACAGGCCCACGAAAAAGCCCACAAGAAGATTGATCAGGTTTCCTGTGGTTCCGCCTACGGCAGACAGAGCCTCCTTTCCAACGAATTTTCCCACGATCATGGCATCCGCCGTGTTGTAAAGCTGCTGGAAAAAGGTTCCAAACAGGATCGGGAAAAAGAAGATCAAAAGCTGCTGCCAGATCACACCCTCCGTGATCCCATTATACTGTACGGTCTCATTTTTCTTTCGCTGCATCAGTTTCACCTATTGTTTAAAAAAAATGTTTTTTTACAAAAGTTCCTTTCTCAGTTCCTCTCCGCTCTTTGAGGATAAGTATGCCGGCGGAAGATCCAGGATCGTCTTACAGCCGGTCATGCCCTCCTGCTTCATACGGTACGCAGCCCTGGCACAGGCCACGATCACGGAAGAGGTGAATTCCGGATTGGAATCCAGCTTCAGGCTGTACTCGATCACATGATTATGCTCCAGATCCCAGCCCGTTTTTCCGCTGCGGATCACAAAGCCGCCGTGGGGCAGGCTTCTGTGGTCCCGATCCATCTCCTCCTGGGAGATAAAGTGTACGGTGGTATCATAGTCGGCAAAATAGTTGGGCATTGTCACGATCTCTTTTTCGATGGCCGCCAGGTCTGCGCCCTCCTCTGCCACCACAAAGCACTCTCTTGTGTGCTTCTGTCTTGTGGTCAGCTCCGGCGTTTCCCCGCTGCGGATGGCCTCCAGTGCGCTTTCCACCGGGATCGTATACTGCCTTGCATCCTTCACGCCCGCAATGCGGCGGATGGCGTCGGAATGGCCCTGGCTCACGCCTCTGCCCCAAAACGTATAGTCCTTTCCGTCCGGGAGCACTGCGCTTCCGTACAGGCGGTTTAAGGAGAACATCCCTGGATCCCAGCCGGCGGAAATCACCGCTGTGTTTCCAGCCTCCCTTGCGGCCTTATCCACAGCCGCAAAGTGCTCCGGGATCTTTGCGTGGGTATCAAAACTGTCCACCACGTTAAAATATTTCGCATATTCCGGGGTCTGCTCCGGAAGATCCGTAGCGCTGCCTCCGCAGAGGATCAGGACATCCACCTGGTCTGCCAGGTCTTTGGCATCCTTCGCCGGATATACGTTCACTCCCTCTGTCAGGATCTTCACGCTTCCGGGATCTCTCCTTGTGAATACTGCTGTTAATTCCATATCGGGATTCTGCTTCAGCGCACATTCCACACCGCGCCCAAGATTTCCGTATCCCATGATTCCTACACGAATCGTCATAGATCTCATTCCTCCGTTCTGTGTCCGGCTCCGGGCGGAAATCCCGCCGCAGGTCCGGCTCTGGTTCACAGTCTCTTCAGACCAGGACAGGATCTCCCGGTCTTTTTTCATTTTAGCAATATGGCTTTTCCGTGTCAATGCGTTTCTCTGCGGATAAATAAGAAAGCCACTGCCGCTGTGATAAATTCAGAGACCGTTACCACCAGCCAGATGCCGTTGACACCTAAAATGACCGGAAGGACCATCACCAGTGCTGTATTTAAGACCACTCCCCTGAGAAGCGTGATGGTCAGGGAACGCCTGGGCTGCACCACCGATTGGAAATAGGTGCTGCACATGATGTTCCACTCGCTCACCAGGAAGGCCAGGAAATACAGACGGATGGCCGGGACCGCCATGGAAAGGATCTCCTCTGTGGGCTCCAAAAACAGGTACGCCAGCTGGGTGGGAAAGAAAAATCCCGACGCCGTAAAGATCAAGCCCGCAGCCAGGGCCACCCGGATCCCCAGGCCCAGTCCCTGACGGACCCGGTCTCTCTTTCCGGCTCCGTAGTTGGCCGAAAAAAGGGGCTGCACCGCCTGGGCCATGCCGTTGGAGATGGAGGTCACCACCAGGGCCGTGTTGCTGATGATCCCATAGACCACCACGCCCAGGTCGCCCACATAGGCTAAAAGCTGGCGGTTGAACAGGAACGTTACAAAGCCGTTGGAAACCTCCAGGATAAAGCTTGCCAGTCCGTTCCCAAGGATCTCCAGCACCTTTTTAAAGCTCACATTCCAGAGGGGCTTTAAATGGTTCTCCTTTGAAAAGAAATGGCTGCTTAAGATCAGAACGGTCAGGGTCGTGCCCGTTGCCGTGGCCAGCATGGCTCCGCCCATGCCCCATTTCATGATGAAAATAAATACGTAATCCAGGATCACGTTGGTGACGCCGCCGCTGATGACTCCGGCCATGGCCAACTTCGGCGCTCCGTCATTTCTTACGAAAGCCTGTAAAAACGACGACATGACGCACATGGGCGACGCGGTCACCAGTACCCGCCCGTAGGCCACAGCGTGCTCCCTCATGGCCGGGGTAACCCCAAGAAGCCGTAAAAGCGGGTCAAAAAACACATTACAGAGGGTCAGGGTCAGGACCGCAAACACCAGGGCCATCAGGAGGCCGGTGGTAAAATACCCCCTGGCCTCCCGCTCATTTCCCTTTCCTCTGGAAAAGCCGAACAGGACGCTGCCGCCGATGCCGCACATCATGCCAAAGCCGAAAAAGGTGCTGTAAAGGGGCAGCAGAATGTTAAGGGCCGCAATTCCCACAGAACCGATGCCGCGGCCGATCATCATGGTATCCGCCAGGATATAGATGGACGTTACCAGGGTAGCGCTGACCGACGGCACAAGATAGCTTAGGAATACACTGCGGACCGGATCTTCAAGTAAACGGTTCTGTTTCATAATCTCCTCATGCCATATTAAAATTTGTATCCTTATAGCCGGCAATGGTATCCGCCATCTCCCGGCCGTATTCTTTTGCAAAGTCCTCTAAGACTGCGTCGCTGGCCTTTACGCCTTCGTCCCCGAAGATCCCTTCGGAAACCTCTCTCAGGGACCAGAAGGTATGGGCGCAGTGGTACTCGAAGGATCTTACTCCGGGCATATATTTTTCGATCTTCTTTTCCGGAGTGAGCCCGGCGTTCCGGACGATCTGAACGCAGTGGTCGTGGGTGTGGAGGGTCTGGGGCACCTCATACCGGATGTCCGGATTAAAGCCCCGGGAAATGGACGCGTCCAGGACGCTGCAATAGGCTTTTCCCGCCTCACCGGCTCCCATTTTCTGGAACTGGGCAAACCACGGACATGAATAAATATTCATGATATAATCGGGATCATAGCCGCCGATCTCCACCCGGTTTGCGGCTCCCATGGCCTTGATCTCCTCTGTATTGACCCACTCTCCGTACCGGCAGTAGTTCTCATAGGTCAGGGGCTTTCCGTCCCGGATGGCTCTCTGGGCCATGCGGCGGCCCCTCTGGCTTCCATAATACTGGATCCCATGGATAAAAGCCTCCCGTCCCCGGTCCCCGAACTGCTCCGTAAGACGGATATAGTACCTGGCCGCCAGGAACGCGTGTGTCATCTCATTAAATCCCATAAAAAACTCCCCTTTCTGAACCTTTTTCTACGGTTCCCCCAAAATATCGGAAAGCTCTGCAAACTGGGCAAGCGTCAGCGCCTCGCCACGGACCGACGCCGAAAGGCCCATGCGCGCAATGGCCCCAGCCACCTTTTCCTTGGAAAACGGCAGCTCCGGAGCATTATTCAATCCGTTCTGCAAAGTCTTTCTCCTCTGGTTAAAGGACGCCCGGATCAGCTTAAACATCAGCTTCTCATCCCGGACCGTCACCGGCGGATCCGTGTGCCTTGTGAGCCGGATCACCGCAGAGCCCACATTGGGCCTGGGAATAAAGCAGTTGGGCGGCACGTTGGCCACGATCTCCGGCCTGGCGTAATACTGGACCGCCAGGGACAGGGCCCCGTAATCCTTGGAGCCTGGCCCCTCCTTCATCCGGTCGGCCACCTCCTTCTGGACCATGACCGTAATGTTATCAATGGGCACGCCGCTTTCAAACAGCCCCATGATGATGGGCGTGGTGATGTAATACGGAAGATTTGCCACCACCTTAATGGGACGGCCGCCGTTATACCGGTCCGCCAGCTCCCGGATATCCACCTTTAAAATATCCTCGTTGATGATGGTCACGTTGTCCCAGGCCGCCAGAGTCTCCCCCAGGATGGGGATCAGGTTCCGGTCGATCTCCACGGCCACCACCTGCCTGGCGTTTTCCGCCAGGTACTGGGTCATGGTGCCGATGCCGGGACCGATCTCCAGCACGCAGTCGTCCTTTGTGACTCCGGCGGCGTTTATGATCTTTTCCAGCACATGGGTATCGATCAGAAAGTTCTGTCCGAATTTTTTCTGGAACATAAATTCATACTTCTGTATGATCTCAATGGTGTTCTTGGGATTTCCCAGATATTCTTTCATATACGATTCTCACTTTTCTTAAAGCCTGTAAAGCCGTCTGGCATTCTCTGCGGTGACGCGGATCACTTCGTCCTTCTCCATGCCCTTAATCTCTGCCAGGGCCTCTGCCACATAGGAAAGATACAGGGAGGAATTTCTCTTTCCCCGGTAGGGAACGGGCGTCAGATAGGGACAGTCGGTCTCCAGGACCAGCCGGTCCATGGGCGCGTATTCCGCCACCTCCTTCAGCTTTTTGGCGTTCTTAAAGGTCAGGACACCGCCGATCCCTAAGAAATATCCCATGTCCAGATATTCCCGGGCCTGGTCCGCGCCGTAGGAAAAGCAGTGGATCACGCCGCCGGTGGTCCCTTTGTGCTCCGCTTTTATAATGTCCATGGTGTCCTTTGCCGCGTCCCGGCTGTGGATCACCACAGGAAGCCCCGTGTCCTTTGCGATGGAGAGCTGGCGGACAAACCATTTTTTCTGGGTCTCCCGGTCCGGCTCGTCCCAGTAATAATCCAGGCCGATCTCTCCGATGGCCACGATCTTTTCCGATCCGGAGGCCTTCCGGAGCCAGTCCATGTCTTCCTCGGTCAGATCCTTTGTCTCATTGGGATGGACCCCCAGAGCCCCGTAAAAAAAGGGATATTTTTCCGCCAGGGCCAGGGTGGTCCGGCAGGACTCCATACTGGCGCCGATGTTGCAGACGTTCCCGATCCCTTTCTCCCTGAGGCTCCCGATCAGGCTCTCCCTGTCCTCGTCAAACGCCTCATCGTCGTAATGGGCGTGGGTATCAAAAATGTATTCCATAGATCAGCACTCCTATGAAGTAAATGATGAGCAGATGGGCCGGGTAAAACACATAAGGCAGATATCCCAGCCGCCTTCCTCTGGTTCCATTGTAACGGCTGATGAAGAAAAATGCAATGCATCCGAAGCCGCCCCAGACGATTCCCTCCAGAAGGATCAGCACCGCGCCTCCCGCCAGGCTCTGGGCCTGGAAATTTCCATTATAAAAATACAGAGTCAGGATAAAAAGCACACCCAGTGGGCCGTAATCGGAGTTTAAAAGCCCGGCCGCCGCCATGGAAGCAGCTGCTGTAAGGACAATGGCCGCCGTTTTAAGCCACACAGCCCCTGCACGGCCTCCAAAGGCCCCTTCCTCCGGTTCCCAGGTCTGGACGGCCCGGATCCCCTTTAACGCCAGAAGGCTGATGGAAAGGGTCACCAGCGTATTCTGCACCGGATACATCGGCCTTCCGCTGCATATAAGGTTAAATGGGATCTCTGAAACCAGGGCCAGAAGGACCATGCGCTTCATATACTTTCCCCAGTCTCCTGTGTGGAAAAAGCCCTGGACCAGAAAAAAACCATAAAGAGGAAAAGCCACCCGCCCCGCAAGGCGCATGGCTGTTCCCACTATATACCAGGCCATAGGGAGGTCCATGCCGCCGCGTTCCATCAAATGGAACGCCAGATGGTCCAGGACCATGGTCCCCATGGCGATCAGCTTAAGGTCTGATGCAGAATACGTCCTCTGCCGGACTAGCATACTTCAGAGCCGGGCTTGATGTCCTTTTCCGGAACCATCAGGGCCAGATTTCCCTCATCGTCCTCGGCGCACAGGATCATGCCCTCAGAAAGCATTCCCGCCAGCTTTGCCGGCTTTAAGTTGGTAACGACCATGACCTTTTTCCCCACCATCTGGTCCGGCTTGTACCAGGCCTTGATGCCGCTGACGATCTGTCTTGTCTCAGAGCCGATCTTCACCTGGGAGCAGAGCAGCTTTTTGGACTTGGGCACTTCCTCGCATTTTACGATCTGGCCGATCTGGAACTGGAGCTTTGCAAAGTCATCGTAGGTGATCTCTGGCTTTTTCTCCACATCCACAACGCTTTCCTCCTGGGCGTTCTCTTCTTCTCCGGCGGCCTTGGCTTCTTCTGCCTTCATGGCTTCCACCTTCTCCAGGACCTCCTTCACGTCCATACGGGCGAACAGGATCTCCGGCTTCTCCGTTACCTTATTTCCATTGGGATACAGTCCGAACTGGTCCATGGCCTCCAGAGTCCTCTTTTCTGTATTGAGCTGGGCCAGGATCTTTTCAGACGTCTCCGACATAAAGGAGGACAGGAGAGACGCGCCGATGGTGATGGCCTCAGTCAGGTTGTAAAGCACCGTAGCCAGACGGTCCTTCTTCTCCTCATCCTTTGCCAGAGTCCACGGAGTGGTCTCGTCGATATATTTATTGCTGCGGCGGAAGATATTGAAGATCTCTGTGATGGCATCGGCCACGCGCAGCTTCTCCATCTTCTCGTCTGCCTTCTTCACAGCCTCTAAAACAGCGGCCTTTAAGTCATCATCCACGTCCTCGCAGACGTTTTTGTTCTCCACAACACCGCCGAAATATTTATTGGTCATGGAAACGGTACGATTCACCAGGTTACCCAGGATATTAGCCAGATCGGAGTTCATCCGCTCCACCATTAATTCCCAGGAGATCACGCCGTCGTTCTCAAAGGGCATCTCATGGAGCACAAAGTAACGGACTGCGTCCACGCCGAAGAAGTCCACCAGCGTATCGGCGTACAGCACGTTTCCTTTGGACTTGCTCATCTTTCCGTCGCCCTGGAGGAGCCACGGATGGCCGAATACCTGCTTGGGAAGGGGCAGATCCAGGGCCATTAAGAAGATGGGCCAGTAAATGGTATGGAACCGGATGATATCCTTACCGATCAGATGGAGATCTGCCGGCCAGAACTTATTGAATTTTTCATTATGATTCCCGTCGCAGTCATAGCCGATCCCTGTGATATAGTTGGTCAGGGCGTCCAGCCATACATAGGTCACATGCTTCGGATCGAAATCCACCGGGATCCCCCACTTAAAGGAAGTCCTGGATACGCAGAGATCCTGTAAGCCCGGCAGCAGGAAGTTGTTCATCATCTCATTCTTCCTGGATACCGGCTGGATAAATTCCGGATGGCTGTTGATATGGTCGATGAGCTTCTGGGCATATTTGCTCATACGGAAGAAGTAAGCCTCCTCCTTTGCAGGCTGTACCGGACGGCCGCAGTCGGGGCACTTTCCGTCCACCACCTGGGACGGGGTCCAGAAGGACTCGCAGGGAGTACAGTAAAGGCCCTCATAATGGCCCTTATAGATATCGCCTTTTTCGTAGAGCTTCTTAAAGATCTTCTGCACCTGCTTTTCATGGTACTCGTCAGTGGTACGGATGAATTTATCATAGGATGTGTTCATCAGATCCCAGATATTTTTGATCTCTCCCGCCACGTTGTCCACAAACTCCTTGGGCGTCACGCCGGCGTCCTGGGCCTTCAACTCGATCTTCTGGCCGTGCTCGTCGGTTCCGGTCTGGAAATATACGTCATAGCCCTGTTCTCTTTTGTACCGCGCAATGGCGTCTGCCAGCACGATTTCATACGTATTTCCGATATGCGGTTTTCCGGATGTGTAGGCAATGGCCGTGGAAATATAGTACGGCTTCTTACAATTCTTGCACATAAAAAATCCTCCTTTAAGACAAAAAAAGACCCGTCTTCTCTTAAAGACGAGTTCTCCCTCGTGTTACCACTTTAATTCAGAGATCCCTCACAGGATCCCCCTCACCGGCTGCCTTAAACAGCCTGACGCGCTAACGGGCGTTTCCGTCGCGGCCTCAACTCTCTGCCCTTTTACCGGCAGCTCCTTCAGCCGCGCAGCTCCGGGACCATCTTCTGCAAAAGCTCCGCTCCCCGCTCGCACCATCCGGGGTCTCTGAAAGCTTCCCTTTTTGCATACTCTTCCCTTCACAGCCTTTTCCCTATTATATCCCTAGTCTATCCTGTTCCAACGGTTTTGTCAAGACTGGGAAAACGCCTGCAGGCAGACTTCTGCCACCCCACTCCGCATCCTCCGGCCAAAAAACCGGCACATACCTCTTCCGTCCCCTTCATATACTGGCGGTATACAGCCGGTTTCCGGGCGCTCTTCCCGGCTCTGGCCCGGCTTTTCAAGGAGGTATCGTCATGCGGCCTGAACATGGCTTTTCCCGAAAATATCCGTACATACTTCTATGGGGGCTCCTGGCCCTGTCCCTGCTTCTCACCTCCTGCGGCCGTCAGAGGATCCGGCAGCCCGGAGAAAGCAGCGCGGCCTTTGAAAACAGCACCGCTCCGGGAAACAGCGCGGCTTCGGAGTCCGGCGGGGCTCCGGGGTGTCCATCCCAAGAGGACATTGCCGCTGCCCAGGCTGCCTTCGACGCCTTCTGCACCCAGGTCTTCCAGGAGGAGATGGCCCAGGCCGGTACCCTGGATCTCCACTATACGCTGCTCCGGCCCGAAGCCTTCGGGATCTCTCCCGGGGAACTAAAGCTGGGCGTCTGCACCCTGGAGGACATGATCCAGTCCGGGGCGGCGGTCCAGGAGCTGGCAGACCGGCTGGCAGCTTTCGACCGCTCCCTGCTCACCGAAGACCAGGCCCTGGTGTACGACGCCCTTTCAGAGACCCTCCGCGCCTCCCTCATGGGCCGGGGACTGGAGCTTTATGAGCAGCCCCTGGCCCCCACCATCGGCGTCCAGGCCCAGCTTCCCATTCTCCTGGCAGAATATTCCTTCCACTCCTTAAAGGATGTGGAGGACTACCTGGCCCTTTTGTCCCAGACCGATGCTTATTATGCCCAGATCCTGGAGTTTGAAAACCAGAAGGCCGATGCGGGCCTGGGCCCCTCGGACGCTTCCATCGACCGGATCCTGGAATCCTGTGAGAGCTACCGGATCGATCCGGACCAGAACTTTCTCACCGAAACCTTTGCCGCCAGGCTGGCGGCCCTGGAACAAGAGATCCCTCTGACCGCAGAGCAGAAGGCGGACCTCCACTCCCGCCATCTGTCCGCCATACAAGGACATTTCATCCCGGCCTACGAGACCATGATCCAGGGCATGACCGCTCTTAAAGGACGCGGGATCAACGACGGCGGCCTGGCCGGAGCCAAGGACGGGAAGCAGTATTATGAATACCTGGTAAAAACCGGGCCCGGACTCTCCTATACGGTCCCGGAGCTTAAGGAGGCCTTAAAGGCCAGGATCCGAAAGGACTACGAGGCCCTGGGCCGGATCCTCCGGGAGACTCCTGCTGCCGATCTGGAAAACGCCTCCTTTTCCCTGACCGATCCCCAGGCTATCCTTCTGGATCTCCAGGAACAGATGAAGGGGCTTTTCCCGGAGCTTTCCCAATGCGGCTATGAGGTCCGCCAGGTGCCATCCTGTCTGGAGGGTTCCTTAAGCCCCGCCTTTTATCTGACGGCTCCTGTGGACGACAGGGACCAGAACGTCATCTACATCAACGGCGGCTCCACCGACAGCCGGAAGGACCTCTACACCACCCTGGCCCACGAGGGCTTCCCCGGCCATCTCTACCAGACCGTATACAGCCGGACCCACGCGAAAACGCCGCTGTCCGCTCTATTAAGCTGCTCCGGAGCCAACGAGGGCTGGGCCACCTATGTGGAAAATATCGCCTGTACCTTTGACAACGGCCTTTCCAGGGCCGCCGGGGAATACCGGGCCCATATGCGCTCCCTGTCCCTCTGCGTCCATGGCCTGCTGGATATCGGGATCAATTACGACGGCTGGGACGAGGCCAAAGCCGGGGAATTCATCCGCTCCTGCTTCCAGGCCGACGACCAGACGGTCCGGGAGCTGTGGCAGGTGATGATCGATAACCCCGCCAATTATCTGGAGTACTGCGGAGGATATATTGAATACATGGACATGAGAGAGCAGGCGGAGGCCGCCCTGGGAAGCCGTTTTTCTCCCCTGGACTTCCACAAGCTCCTCCTGGATCTGGGGCCTGTGCCCTTTTCTGTAATCCGCCCCCGGTTTATGGCCTGGCTGGAGGAACAGGTCTGACAGGCTGCGGGCCTGTCAGAATTATATTTACTGTCTAAACTTTATATGTTATAATATTTACAGACACTAATTTATAATTTCTGTTCAAGAAGGTGTTTTATGGGCAGATCCATCCTTTTTCTGATTTTACTTTTTGTTTTCCATCTCTCTGCCTGCTCCCATAAATCGTCCGCTCCGGTCTCTGCTGATACGATGCCGGACATGGAGGAGCTCCTGGCCTATTCCCAATCCCACTCCCAGGAAGAGTATGAGAAAAAATTAAAGGAGATCCAGGCAGTCATCGACAATACCTCTTATGAGGAGCTCTGCCAGATCTTTACCGATTCCCTGGCTTCCTAGGCGGATACACAGACCGATTATGAGATCACCGATACCTCTATGAAATTTTCTGAAGATCCTCTGCTGATGGATGAGCAGAGGAAGGAAAAGCTGTATAACAACTGGACCGTATCTGTAAATATCCAGCTGGCCGGAGATGAGAAGTCCAAATACGATCTCCCCGATGCAGCCGCCATCTACCGCCAGGCGGCAGATGCACTGCGAAGCACTCCCTACGGGGCCTATAAGCTCCATACCTTAAAGATAACCGCCAGCAGCGACCCCTACCGGATCATAACCTCGGAGCAGGAAGGCAGCTTCTTTCTGACGGACTCCGCCTTTTCCCTTCCCCAGGAGCCAGAAGAGCTGGCGATCCAGAAAGCGGTCCTGGAACAGGTGAAGGCATTCAACCAGGAGTTCTTTTCCGATGAACGCTACCGCGGACAGAATGTGACCTTAAAGCGGTTCGGATCCCCCAGAGATTCCTCCGTTCTTTACCTGGAACTCCCCATCTACGCTCCGCCCTTTGACCAGGACATGGCCGCCTTTGCCGACAGCCTTGAAGCCCGCGGCCAGGAATTTTTCCATGTAATTACGGAAAATAATGAAAATCTGGAATATTTAAAAAAATGTGGGATAACCTCTGTGACTATCCGTTTTGCCACCTCCTGGGACAACCGCCTGGAAGGCCCCGAGCGGTACCGGGAATTTTCCTGGGAGCTTTAAGCCGCGGATCATTTTTTCATTTTCTGATTTCTTATACCGCAATTCTGCGCTATAATGGAAGAAGCAAAAATGTATGGGCGAAGCCCGCAGACCTGTCAGTTTCCATGTAAAGGAGAAATGAATATGAATGAAGTAATGAACGCCATCCTGACCCGGAGAAGCATCCGGAAATTCACCGCAGACCCCATTCCCGCCGAGGTCCTGGAGGACCTTGTAAAGGCCGCCCTCCACGCTCCCAGCGGCATGGGAAAGCAGACCTGGCAGTTTACCGTGGTCACAAACCAGGAGATCATCCATCGTCTCTGCGGCCTCATCGGGACTGAACTGGGCCGGGAAGGCTACGACATGTACGGTCCTGCCGCTGTGATCATCCCCTCCAATGAAAAAGAAAGCCCATGGGGGAAGGAGGACAACGCCTGTGCCATGGAAAATATCTTCCTGGCGGCCCGCTCTTACGGTGTCGGCTCCGTATGGATCAACCAGATGCAGAACATCAACGACCGTCCGGCAGTCCGCGCCCTGTTAGACGAGATCGGCGTTCCCGCAGACCATGTGATCTACGGCGTGGCCGCCCTGGGCTATGCGGATCCCTCCGTACCTGTGGAGCCCAAGGAGCGCACCGGAAAAGTCGTATATGTAAAATAGCGCATAAAACCCCGCCGGGAAACGCTGTAAAGAGGGATTTGAACCTCCCTGTTCTGCCGCGGTCCCGGCGGGGATCTTTATGGGCCCCAGCGGTCTGCCGGGGAATGTGGTCGCTTCTTATTTCTTTATTATCTATCACCAATTTAAATTATATATATTTTTCAAATATTTTCCCCTTTTTAAGTCGTATGGTTTACTGACAAATGCCTCAATTAATATTTCCGATAAAAAATATTATCATTTGAACGTCTGTGAGATGTGAAAAGTGTCAGATTCACATGAACACTATATTATTAGCACTTTCACAAGTTCTAAATATCCATTACTCTTGCCTTTTTAGTGCCTAAATGGTGCCCAGATTTCCCGCGAGGATATAAAGACAATGACGGCGCAGCCGTTTATTTTATCATTGACAAGGCAACCGGCCATGCTATCCAGCCAACGGATTATGCTCATTTGGTGAAATGTTTTAAGACTGTTTGCTGTGAAAAATAAGTTCTTTTCCATTTACACTTGCATATGAAATTTCATTGGCAACTGATGTGCCGATATATCCATCAATGTCAACAATATAAACGGCATCGCAAATATCTATTTTCTTATAATGCGCTGCCGCAAGACGTTTTTGTACCTCTTCGGGTATCGGTTCATTCTGCTCATTGTAGACGCATTGAATTACAGCAACCCCTTTTTCAGCCTCCAATTTCCAAGAAATCTGCTTCATTTCCTCTGCAAATTTCATACTGCCGCAAATTGTTACAGTTTTAATTTTGCTCACCTCTCCCAATATAAATTTTCTTCGGGTTCCGTGGAATTTTCCTTGAACATATTATACCATGTCCTCCGGACATGGTACCCCTCCGGAAGAATTAAGCGCCTGGCTTTCTACGGTGAACGCAGAAGTTTCCTGCTTATTTCCCACTTCATTCGAGGTGCGCCTTATAGATGAGCATTTGCAAAAAACAAACATGTACATGCCCATGGAAGAGCTGTACATGCTGGAAATGAACCTCAGCCCGGAGGCGTCAGCGACGGAAGCTTGGTAAGCTGTAGCTATATACTGCTCCAGTCCATTTCCAAAGCCGCCAGATAATTTTTTCATTTTCCGATTTCTTATGGCGCAATTCTGCGTTATAATAGAAGAAGCGAAAATGCATGGGAACTGGCCGCGGTCCTGTCAGTTTCCATGCAGCCCAGAAAGGAGAAAATCTTATGGAACGAGCAAAGCAGTTAATGGAAATGGTCGCAAAGTATGAATCCCTGATCTACGATACCGCGGACTATATCTGGAAGAACCCGGAGACCGGATACCGGGAGTGGAAGACCTCCGCATATATGGAGGAGCATTTCGAGGCCCTGGGCTACACCCTTACCAAAGCCGGAAACATCCCTGGCTTCTACGCCGATCTGGACACCGGAAGACCCGGACCGAAGATCGCCATCTTAGGAGAGCTGGATTCCTTGATCGTTGGAAATCATCCGGACGCGGATCCCGAGACCCACGCGGTCCATGCCTGCGGCCATAACGCCCAGTGTGCCATCCTTCTGGGAGTTGCCGCCGCCATGAAGGAGCCGGGCGCGCTGGACGGCCTCTGCGGCTCCATCCGTTTCATGGCAGTACCGGCCGAGGAGCTGATCGAGCTGGGCTTCCGGGAGGAATTACGGAAGCAGGGCGTGATCCGGTATTTCGGCGGAAAGGTGGAATTTATTTCCAGAGGCTACTTTGACGGCGTTGACATGGCCATGATGATCCATTCCGGAAAGCTGCCAGAGGGAAAGACCCTGTCCGTCAGCCAGGGCTGCAACGGCTGTATCACCAAGAATATCACCTTCAAGGGCGTGGCCTCCCATGCCGGCGGTTCTCCGGAAGCCGGAAAGAATGCGCTCTATGCGGCCACCTGCGGACTGAATGCCGTCAACGCCATCCGCGAGACCTTCGTGGACAGCGAGCACATCCGTTTCCATCCCATCATCACCGAGGGCGGAGCAGCTGTCAACGCCATCCCGGAGACAGCCAAGGTGGAATCCTATGTGCGCGGCGCTTCCTTTGACAGCATCCGTGATTATAATAAAAAGGTAAACCTGGCTCTGGCCGGAGCGGCCGCCTCTCTGGGCTGCAATGTGGAGCTGGACGACCATCCGGGCTACTTCCCCTTAAATAACGATGCCAACATGACGGAGATCCTGACAGAGGCCATGGAATCGGTGACCGGGCCCGGTACTGTGACCCGCGGCTCCTGGGGGACCGGCTGCACCGATATGGGCGATGTTTCCGCCATCATGCCGGCCATCCATCCCCATGCCAGCGGCTCCATCGGCACCGGACACGGCAAGGACTACTATGTGGCCGACAAGAAAGCCGGCTGCCTGTATCCGGCCCAGTGCCTGACCGTGGCTGCCTCCATGTTCCTGGAAAACGACGCCGCCAGGGCAAAAAAGGTCCTCGCCGAGGCGAAGCCTTACTTTAAGTCCAAAGAGGAGTATCTGGCTGCCATTGACAATCTGACCATGGACAAGGACGCTGTCATCTACAACGAGGACGGCACCGTTACCCTGGATTTCTGTCAGAGATAACGCCGGAAATCCAGTCCATTCAAACAGGGGGGCAGGTACAGCCCATATGAGCTGCATCCGCCCCCTGTTCTTTTCCCTTCCTGTATCTTCAGCCAGATACCGCTTGTCTTTATACAAACAGATATTGGAACAGATTAAAGCTATAACCCACAAAAATGATCCCCACGGTACAGACCGCCGCAAATGTTCCCAGGAGCCGCGGCTTCACTGCCTTTCCCAGCATGACCATGGACGGAAAGCTCAAGGTGGTGACCGCCATCATGAAGCTTAAGATGGTCCCCAACTGGGCGCCCTTGGCCAAAAGCGCCTCTGCCACCGGGATGGTCCCGAAAATATCCGCGTACATGGGGACGCCCACCAGTACGGCCAGAACTACGCCAAAGGGATTTCCGCTTCCCAGGGCAGTCTCGATCCACGCCTCGGGGATCCAGTTGTGGATCACGGCTCCGATCCCCACGCCTGCAAGGATATACGGGAATACCTTTCTGAAGGTGGATTCCACCTGGTTCCTGGCATAGACCAGCCGGTCCCGGACCGTAAGCGCCGGGCCTTCAAGGTCCACCCGGCCCGCCATCCGGATAAATTCCTCCACCTGCGTCTCCATGTGCAGCTTTTCGATCAGCGTTCCCCCAAGGACCGCCACAAAAAGTCCCAGAAGAACGTATACGGCTGCGATCTTCACACCGAAAATACTCGTCAGGAGCACCAGGCTCCCCAGATCCACCATGGGGGAGGAGATCAGGAAGGAAAAGGTCACGCCCAAAGGGAGGCCCGCCCCCGTAAATCCCATGAACAGGGGGATGGAGGAGCAGGAGCAGAACGGGGTCACCGTTCCCAGAAGGGCCGCCGCGATCCTGGCTCCCAGCCCATGGAACCGGCCCAGGATCCTTTTGCTGCGCTCCGGCGGAAAATAGCTCTGGATATAAGAGATCACAAAGATCAGCGTGCATAATAAGATCGTGATCTTAATGATATCATAGATAAAAAAATGTACGCTGCCGCCAAGTCTGGAGGAAATATCGGTTCCCATGGCCGTAAGGCCCGCTCCCACCGCGTCCTTCAGCCATTTCATGCCGAGGATCTGGTCCTGGATCAGGCTCCACAGCCCCTTTCCTGCCTCCATCATTTCTTCAGCAGACGGACAATCTCCGATGTCTTCGCCGTCCGTCCCGCAATCACCATCTTACCATCGATCATCAGCGACGGTGCCGCCATGACGCCCAGCTTCACGATCTCCATCAGGTCTCCGACCTTTTCCACCACTGCATCGCTGCCAGTCTCCTTTACGGCCTCCATCACATTTTCATACAGCTTATCGCAGTTTTCACATCCCATACCGATCACCTTTATGACCATGTTATCCTCCTTTAATTCTTAAGCTTCATCTCGCTGCCCACATGCTCCTCCCAGGCGGAGAAGATCTTTTTTATGACCATGGGACCGATCTTTGAAATAAACACCAGCTGGGACCGTTCAAAGGCCCCGCACGCTTTATAGTCGATCAGGGAGCCAACCACGTCCACCTGGGTCCAGCCCGTTTCTTCAAGATCACAGAAGCCCTTGATCCGGTGTACATCCGGAGCCACCGCTGCTAAAAATTTGTGGAGCTTTTCTTTTTCCACCTGGCCCTCATATTCCATGAACAGGGACTTGGGCTTTGTTTCCACTGAGTTGGTGGTCTCCTCGTTTTCAGCCCACTGGAAGATCCTCAGATCCTTCTGTAAAAAGGAATGGTCCATTTCCCCATTGACGCTCTCAATGATCTCACATACCGGATTGATCTCCCGGATCTTTCCTGCCACCTGCTCCATCAGACCCGTATCCGCCAGATCTGTTTTTGTAATAACTGCCAGGTTGCAGTGCTTCAGCTGGCGGAAGGCCGTCTCCTCATCCTTGACCTGCTCCAAGAAGTTCACCGCATCCACAAAGCAGATCACGCCCTTAAAGTCGTATTCCTTTTCCGAAGCGATCCGCGCCGCATCCAGGATCTCCTGGACATTGGAGGGATCTCCCCAGCCGGAGCTTTCCACAAAAAGATAGTCGAAATCCTGCCGGGCCATGTCCGCCAGGGCCTTGACAAAATTTAGCTTCTGGCAGGTGCAGAAAATAGAGCCCCGGTTGATCTCCACCATCTGGATATCGTCATTCCGCAGGATCGTTCCATCGATCCCCAGCTTCCCGAATTCGTTCTGGATGACCCCGATCCGGCTGCCCTTCAGTCTCTCCAGAAGCTTTAATAACGCCGTTGTCTTTCCAGAGCCCAGAAAGCCGGTCAGAACATACAGCTTCGTATTCACAGTTTCCATTTTTTCAATGTCCTCCTTTTTTCTCTCTTCCTTCCCGCAGCCGCAGACCCTTGTTCCCGTCTCCGGGACCATCAGCCCCTCCGCCGCCCGGCAGATCTCTCCCACCCTGGCCTTATTCAGGGAATAATGGGTCCATTTTCCCTCCCGCCGCGGGATCACAAGCCCCGTGTCGGTCAAAAGCTTCATATCGTGGGACAGAGTCGGCTGCGTAATATGAAATTCCTCCAGGATCTTACAGGCGCAGAGCTCGCCTCCTGCCAGCATGTGGACGATCTTCAGCCGCTTGGGATCCGAAAGAGCCTTGAACAGCCTGGCATATTCTGTATAGTCCAAATTTACATATCCCCTTTTAAATATAGATTTTTTTCTATGTTTGCATTATAAATCTCACATAGAATTTTGTCAATATATCTTTTTCAAAAGGAGCCGCTGCAAAGGGAAAGCCGTCCCGCTTTCCTTTTACAGCAGCCCCTCTTTTCACCAGCGTTCTCTTACTTTCTTATACCGGGAGGGCCGGACTGGGGACGGCCAACGGCCTTTCCCTGCCGGGTCCCGGGCCTCTGTCTCCCAGTGCCCCTTCCGGCTTTAATCCCAGCCTTCCGCCTTCCGGAACTATTTCCTGCTTCCAGCGCAGCCTTCCCCTTCCCGGGGCCGCGCTTTTCAGCCGTCTTTTTCACACTGTATCCAAAGGTTCCCAGGCATTCCCCCAGGCCGTAATACCGCCCGTGGGAGTAGGCCATGGGTCTGGCCGCTGACAGGTGGAAGGTGTCCTTTTCATCCATATACGCTTCATCCACATCCACTGCCACCACCTGGGCCAGAAACATATGATGGCTTCCCAGCTCATCCACCCGCACCACCCGGCACTCTAGGTTCACCGGACATTCCCGGATCAGCGGGACCGACACCTCGCTGGCTTTTTCCTTCGTGAGTCCCATATCTGCCCATTTATCCGTATCCCGGCCCGACCGGACGCCGCAGTAGTCCGTAGCCCGGGCCAGCTCCTCCGTGGTCAGGTTCACCACAAACTCCCCGGTCTCCTGGATCATATGATAGGAATACCGCTCCGGCCGGACGCTGATGGTCAGCATCGGCGGATTGGTGCACACCGTTCCCGCCCAGGCCACAGTGATGATATTGGCGTTTCCCTCTTTATCGGCCACAGAGACCATGACCGCGGGAACGGGGTACAGCATGTTTCCCGGCTTAAACTGTCTTTTTCCCATATGCTTCCTCCAGCTCCCGCCGCTTACTGCTGCAGCGCCATCATGATCTGGGGCGCCAGCTGTTTCTTTCTGGAGACCACGCCCGGAAGGCTGACGATGCCGTCTATCTCTTCCATCTCATCTTTTCCGGATCCATCCTCGTCTGCCATATGGAAGGCCGCGGAAACAAGCTGTTCAGCTCCCTGGCCCACGCAGATCAGGTCCGTGGACTCTGTCAGGATATTGGTCAGCATGAAGAACATCATATCCGCGTCATGCTGCTCTCTGGCCTTCTCCGTATAAGCCAGCATCCGGGGCCTCAGATTCTCCAGCTCCTCTGAATCCAGAGAGGTGATCTGGCCGATCCCGAACACAGAATTTCCCACCGTGAACCGCTTGAAGTCCTGATAGAAAATGTCCTCATCCGATTTTCCCTTCAGATTGCTGCCAGCCGCAAACATCTTTTTTGCATACTCCTCGGCATGGATCCCCGCGATCTCTGCCAGAGCCAGGGCCGCCTCCTTATCCACCGCCGTACAGGTGGGGGAACGGAACAGCAGCGTGTCTGAAATAATGGCGCTGCATAAAAGTCCCGCCGTGGTCTTATCGATCTCCACGTTATTTTCCTGGTACATCTGGTAAATTATGGTAGCCGTACAGCCCAGAGGCTGGTTTCTGAAAAATACCGGAGACATGGTCTGCACCGTTCCAAGACGGTGATGGTCGATGATCTCCCGGATATCCGCCGTCTCAATGCCCTCAACGGCCTGGGTCCGCTCGTTGTGATCCACCAGGATGATATGTTTTCCCTTGGCTCCCAGCAGGTTCCGGCGGGAGATCATGCCCAGATATTTTCCGTCAGAATCCAGGATCGGGAAATCACGGTGACGCTTGTTGGCCATGATATCCCGGATATCGTCAATGGGGTCCTCATCGGAGAAGCCGATGATATTTTCCATGGTCATAAAATAGCTGATGGGCATGGACTGGTTGATCAGTCTTGCCGTGGTATATGTATCATAGGGCGTGGTGATCACCGTGCAGCCCCGTTCCTGGGCCAGCTTCCGGATGGTCAGGGAAACACCCGCGCCCTCGCAGACAATGATGCAGCCTGCCTCCATCTCAATGGCGCAGAGCTGGGATTCGTACCGGTTTCCCAGGATCACCAGGTCATGCTTTTCAATATAATTCTCCATCAGATCCGGATTTGCGGCGGCGATCAGGACCTTTCCCTTATCAAAATATGCATCCGCGTCTCCCACCACAATGCTGCCCTCCAAGGTATCCAGGATGTTGGAATACTTGGTATTGGCCTTGGAGATGATGCTGCTGTCATACAGGTTCATGTAGGATTTGGTGATATCTCCGATGGTGATGACGCCCTCTAAAACGCCCTCCTCTGTGACACAGGGGATCGTCACCACATTATTTTCCTGCATGAGGCTCCATGCGGTCTTCAGGGAGATGCCGCGGTCCACGCCTTTGGTCTTGCGGATCTCAATATCCTTTACCTGGGTCTTCACGCTTTCCACCAGACGGGGCGCCTCCACCTGGAAAAAATCCAGTACAAACTGCGTCTCCGGATTCACATTTCCAGCACGGCACGGTTCATAGTCCTTCCCTGTCAGCTTCCGCTTCAGACTGGCGTAGCAGATGGCAGAGCAGATGGAATCCGTGTCCGGGTTCCTGTGTCCGATGACCAGCGTCTTCTGCTTTTCTGTATTTATCATAAATGGGCTTCGTCCTTTCCAATGATTTCATGGTCACATTCCAGTTCTTTCTTAAGTATAGCACACAGGGTAAAAACCGTACACCCGGGAATTTGTACAAAAAACAAAGCAAAACGGGGGCATAATCAGACATGCCCCCGGATATTTATCTAGTTTTTTGAACTGTTACTTTTTCACGATCTGTACCCGGAAATCGCCGGTGCCATCGTAATAATAATCGCCCACGATCTTTAAGCGGTAGCCCGCCGGAACCGTCGTCATCTCTGTACAGTTGATGGTGCCCTTGCCGTCCACAAGGCCTTCGGCCCAGATCTGTCCGGGCGCCCATACCGTATTGTCTTCCTTACAGTAGTATACCACATTGACCCAGCCGCCGGTCTTGGTGTCGTCCTTTACGATACGGACACGCAGCTCGCTGCCGCCGTCGTAATAGTAATCGCCAACGACCTTCAGGTGATAGCCCTTGGGTACTGTGGTCATTTCACTGGAGTTTACATTTCCTTTTCCATTCACAAGGCCCTTGGCCCAGATCTCTCCGGGGGCCCACACGGTGTTGTCCTCCTCACAGTAATATACCACGTTGACTCTTCCGCCCTGGGTCTTCTCCTTAATGACCTCCACCCGGAGCTCATCGCCGCCGTTATAGTAATAATCGCCCACGACCCTCAGCTTATAGCCCTCGGGCACTGTGGTCATTTCACTGGAGTTCACATTTCCTTTTCCGTTCACAAGGCCCTTGGCCCAGATCTCTCCGGGGGCCCACACGGTATTGTCTTCCTCGCAGAAATATACTACATTGACCCAGCCGCCTTTTTTCTCCTGGTTATTGTTGTTTCCGTTTCCATTGTTGTTTCCATTGTGGTGCCCGTTATGGTGGCCGTTTCCGTTGTGATGGCCGTTGTGGTGGCCGTTGCCCGGCCAGCGGTCGTCATCATCGTCGTCCCAGTCGTCGTCATCCCAGCGGTCGTCGTCATCCCAGCGGTCATCGTCGTCCCAGCGGTCGTCATCATCATCGTCGTCATCATCCCAACGGTCTTCCCACTTGTCTTCCCATTTATCCTCCCAGTCTCTGGCCTGGGCCTCAATGGCTGTCATCTGTGATCCCGCTACCATGAATGCTGCTGCAAATAATAATCCCTTTACACTTCTTTTTCTCATACGATCTCCTCCTTATTTATCTGATTTCACAAAAATATCCTTCTTTGTATCTGGATTATAGTATAAATTTTCCATGATTTCAATAGATTGGAAAAGATGTAAGAAAACGTATGAAAAATGTAAAAATGTAATAAAAAAGTAATATTCGTAACATTCTTTCTATGCATTTTTTCCAGCAGCACCCCATGAACAAAACTTACAAAAGCCGCTTACAATAGTTTCATAATCTATTTACAATTTATTCATATTTTGTTCACATATATTTTTTATACTAATTGCATAGAAAAAATTTATTTCTCATCGCCAATATGACAAATTGCACATAGATTTTTCATAATTGCCCCGGCTGTCGCAGCCGGGGTCTCCTCATTTTATCCCAATACCAGCTTCGCAGCCCCATAGATCCCCGCATCGTTTCCCAGGGTAGCCAGGAGCACCTTTGCCTTCTTTGTGGCCATGGGCGATAACTGGTCGTGGTATCTCTGGATCTTTTCGGTCAGGAAGGTCCCGGCCCTGGAAACGCCGCCTCCGATCAGATAAGCCTCCGGATCCACCACCATGGTGATCCCGGCCATGGCCCAGCCCAGATACCGGCAGGAGGTTTCCACTGACTCCAGGGCCAGAAGATCCCCGGCCCTGGCTGCGTCCAGCACGCTCTTAGCCGACAGATTTTTCACTTCCCGCAGGGAGGAGGGCCGTGCCGGATCTGCCTCCAGGAGCTTCCTGGCCAGACGGGCGATCCCCGTAGCCGAAGCTGCCTGCTCCAGACATCCGTATCCGCCGCAGTTGCACTGTTCCGTCTCTCCCTCGATCACATGGATATGGCCGATCTCGCCGCCGACGCCCTGCATACCGGACCAGATCTTTTCATTGAGGATAATACCGCCGCCGACGCCTGTTCCCAGGGTGATCATGACCATATTTTTATAGCCTCGGCCGCCTCCCTGCCACAGCTCCCCCAGGGCAGCCACATTGGCGTCATTGGCGCTCTTTACCGTCATCCCGTCCAGAAGGCCGCTTAAGATCTCCTGGGGGTTCATGGCCTTCCAGCCCAGGTTCACGCAGAATTCCACATGGCCGTCCTCCAAAACCGGTCCTGGAAGTCCCATGCCGGCTCCTGCAAAGTCTGCCGTCGAAAGTCCCCTTTCCGCTGCCTTTTTCTTTATGGACGCCGCAATATCCTCCAGGATATGCGCCCCTCCATTTTCCTTTCTCGTGGGGATCTCCCACTTCTCCAGAAGCGTTCCGTCCTGCTCAAACATACCGAGCTTTACGGTCGTGCCTCCAATATCGATTCCAATGCATTTCCGGCTCATGACTGATCCTCCCTTTCTCCCGGCCGCCCGTATTCCTTCCGTCCGCTCCTGCGGCCTTTTTCCATCGTTTTTTTGCTGTTCTTCCCCCAAAAAGATTCCGGGACCGGATTTCCACGCCATCCGGCCCCGGTCCCATACTCTGTATTACAGCGCCTTTACAGTATTGACCACGTTCTCTACCGTAAAGCCAAATTTTTCAAACAGCTTTGCTGCCGGAGCGCTGGCTCCGAAGCTCTTCATGCACACATATGCGCCGTCCAGGCCCACATATTTTCCCCATCCGAAATCGGAAAGCGCTTCGATGGCGACTCTCTTTCTTACGGCCTTGGGAAGGACTGCTTCCCTGTACTCTGCGCTCTGCTCCTCGAAAAGCTCCATACACGGCATGGAAACCACGCGTACCTTCGTTCCTTCTGCCTCCAGCTCTGCCTTGGCCTTCACTGCCAGCTCCACCTCGGAGCCGCTGGCAATGAGGATCACCTCCGGCGTACCCTCGCAGTCGTCGATCACATAGCCGCCCTTTAAGGCCTCCCTGCTGCTGCCTGTGATGGGTGCCAGGTTCTGTCTTGTGAGCACCAGAGCTGTGGGCGTCTTCTCAGAGGATGCGGCGGTCAGCCATGCGGCAGATGTCTCCGTTGCATCGCAGGGGCGGAATACCCGCAGGTTGGGCATGGCCCGCAGCATGGCCAGCTGCTCGATGGGCTCATGGGTCGGTCCGTCCTCGCCGACGCCGATGCTGTCATGGGTCAGTACAAAGGTCAGCGGAACGCCCATAAGAGCGGAAAGTCTCGCCATGGGCTTCACATAGTCACTGAATACAAAGAACGTGGCGACATACGCCCGTAAACCGCCGTGGAGCATGATACCGTTTCCGATGGCGGCCATGGCCAACTCTCTCACGCCAAAATGGATATTTCTTCCCGCCGGGTTTTCTGCGGAGAAATCGCCCTCGCCTTTCATCTCCGTTTTATTGGAGGGACCCAGGTCCGCGGATCCGCCGATCATACCCGGGATCTCATCCTTCAGAAGATTGATCATTTTTCCGGATAAGGATCTGGTGGCCTCCGGCTTTTCCTGCTCCAGCCATAATTTTTCATTGTTCATAAGAGAATCCGCATCCACTCCGCTGTGGTACTTCTCCCAGAGCGCTTCCATCTCCGGATATTCCTGGCAGTAGGCTGCAAACATCACGTTCCAGGCTGCCTCTGTCTCTGCCTTTTCCTCTGCCAGCTTTGCAAAGTGGGCATATACCTCGTCCGGTACGAAGAACGGCTCCTCGTAGGGCCAGCCCAGGGTCTCCCGCATGGCCTTTACATTGTCCACGCCAAGGGGCTCGCCGTGGGCGCTGGCCTTGCCCTGCTTTGCCGGACAGCCGTAACCGATCTCTGTTTTAATGGTGATAAAGGACGGACGCTCCGTATCGGCCTTTGCCGCCTCGATGGCCAGGCCGATGGCGTCTAAGTTGGTGCCGTCCTCTACGGTGATGGTCTGGAAGCCAAAGGCCTTCATGCGCTCCTCCACGTTCTCTCTGAAGGCCAGGTCTGTGCTTCCCTCAATGGAGATCCGGTTGGAATCATAAAGAACGATGAGCTTGGAAAGGCCCATGGTCCCTGCCAGGGAGAAGGCCTCGGAGGAGATCCCCTCCATCATGCAGCCGTCGCCGCCCAGCACATAGGTGTAGTGATCCACCACCGGATAATTTTCCTTATTGAATACGGCAGCCAAATGCTTTTCAGCCAGGGCCATACCCACTGCCATACCCATTCCCGCGCCCAGAGGGCCTGTGGTCGCCTCCACGCCGATGGTGTGGCCGTACTCGGGATGTCCCGGCGTCAGAGAGCCCAGCTGGCGGAAATTCATGATATCCTCTTTGGTGAGCCCATATCCGAACAGGTGTAAAAGGGAATACAGAAGCATGGAGCCATGACCGCCGGAAAGGATGAAGCGGTCCCGGTTTTCCCATTTGGGGTTGGCCGGATTGTGATTCATGTGATTGGCCCAGAGCTCATATGCCATGGGAGCACTTCCCAGGGGCAGGCCCGGATGGCCGGAATTGGCCTTCTGGATCGCATCAGCGGCTAAAACTCTGATAGAATTGACGGACAGTGCATCGATTGCTTTCATATCTCTTCCTCCTAAGAACTGTGCTTGTTTTTACATTTGTTTTATTTTAATTTTATCTCTTTCATTACCTCGCTCCCGGCCACGATCAGGGAATTTCCATGGTTTTTCCCCGAGCGCACGCAGGAAACGGAAAAATCGAACTGGCCCTGGAATTTCAGATGGCCGTCCAGGCTGTATACCCTGCATGATTCCTCATTATACAGGATAACCCGGTCGCCGTCAATTTCAACTCCGGCATAATCGTAGTCAAAGTCCACGGTCCCAGCCAGCTTTCCATCGGTCGTATACACATCCAGGCGGCTGGGATTGCCGGACCCGTTCTCCACCACGACTCCGGCGTACTTGTCCGAGTAAAAGATGCTTTTGATCTCCTCCTCCACCGGGACCGTCACCACCGTACTGTCCGGGATCACGTTTTTCACTGAAATAAAGGTCAGCCCCTTGTCCGAAAACGCACAGACCGTTTCCTGGTTCAGGTAAACGACCCGTGCCGCCATTTTATCATCAAATTCCTCTTCAAAGCCTCCGATAAAACGGTTATTCACGTTTTTCCCGATTTCTGAGAAATCATAAAAAACGACTTTATTTTTTAAAGTCCCGTTTTTCATGTACATGACCGACATGACGATCTGCTTTCCATCCGGCGACAGGGCGATATCCACCGGATAGCCGTCTCCCGACAAAAGCATTTTGATATTGATGCCCAGCTCTTCCCCGTCCTTTTTAAAGTAGAAAATATAGCACGCCGAGCTGTCCTCCACCACAGCCGCCGTGATCCCCCGGGAGGACACTGCCGCCTTTGTAATAGGAAGCTGGGTCTTGGCAACGCCGGTACAGCCGGCCGTGCTGCATATATAGAGCTGGTTTCCCTGCTGGTCTGCGATCACCACATAGTCTCCGTTGACGTTGATGACCGGAGTCTTCATCTCAAAGCTCTGGGTCCAGACGGTCTTTCCCGCTCCGTCAATATAAGAAGCTCCGTCCTTGGTATAGCGGATCATATTCTCACCAAAATACGCATATTTTACAAATCCGCTTTCGCTGACGCCCTTACTGGGTGTGATCTGGGGCGGCTGGCCATCATCTACACTGTCCCCGCCTTCGGCTTCTGCATCACCTGGAACAGCCTCTGAAGTCACATCTATTGGTTCATTGCTGTCTCCGGTTTCCGGAATGCTTTCTATGTCGATTTCCGCTGCTGTATAGCGCATCGGTTTCTCCCAGGCCACCTCATAGCTGGCATACTCATACTCATTCTGATATTTATAAAAGCAAAGGCCGGTCACTGCCAGAAACAGGACTACCATAATCGCCGGTAAAATCCTTTTTTTCTGCTTTTCCTGTTGACTCTGGCGAACGCGGTCCTCCTCTTCATATCGGGACGGGCGCTCCTCCTGAGGTGTCCGGACAATGTTTTTGCGGAGCTGTCTCTTCTTTGATTCCCTGTCCATAAAAGCCATATCATTCATTATTAAATCTCCCGGAAATGCCCATATATTTTTAGTATACATCATTTTGGGGAGATTCACATTAAATTCTTTCTTAAATTATTCTTTCTTAAGTTATTTCTAGGTAAAATCACTCCTTTGACGGCAGGATCAGCTTCTGTCCCGCCAGGATCCGGTTCTCATCCTCCAGGCCGTTGAGGCGGCAGAGCTCCGAAAGACGGCTCAGGGTTCCATATTCTTTGAAGCAGATCCCATAAAGCGTCTCTCCCTCCCCCACCTGGTAGATCTCATATCCGTTGGCCCTGGCAGCTTCAAAGTCGATGGCAGGCCGGTCCCCAGAGGAGGCGTCTCCCTGGCCGGACTCTGTGGGGGCCTCTGCGGACGGAGCTGTCTCTGAAGCCGGGGCTGTCTCTGGAGTGCCGGACGGATGTGCCTCCTTGTCCATTCCAGTCAGCCTCTGGGGCGTTTCCGGAGAGGACGGAGCCGTTTCCGGAGCAGAGGAATCCGAAGAAGCCGTTTCCGGCACAGCCTCTTCAACAAGGTCTGAATCTGCCAGAGCCCCGCTCTCCTCTATGGAGGAGCCTTCTTTGGCAGGAGGCGTTTCTGCCATGGTCTCGCCCTCATAAGTCTCCCCGGTCTCTCCCGGCAAAGCCTCTGTGGGATACACGCTCCCAGTCATTTCCTCGATCACAAAATCCGGCTCCTTGGCCTTTTCCTTCCGGTACTCGTCCCAGTCCGTGATACCGGCGGGAAGCACCGAGGTAAGGACGCTTTCCATTTCCCGCATTTTTGAATAATTATTGACCATGACCACGCCTCCGGCCAGGACGGCCACTGAAAGGGCTCCGCACAGCATTCCCAGGGCGCTGGTCTTATGGCTCTCTATATCCGCCTGTTCCTTTTTTACCACCATCCGCTGGCGGAAATCCCGGATCACCTTCTCATGGGAGCCTGTCTCTACCCGGCGGACGTCCTTTCTGGTGATCATGTAGTCCTGCATCATCTGGTTCCGTTCGTAATATACACAGTGGCCCTTCAGACGGTAAAACCCGTCCTCTGAGGTCACATAGATGACCTCCTCGCCCTCCAGGCCATGGTTCAGATACATGAGCTGGTTCTTTCCTGCAAAATACTGGCAGTGCTGCTTCCAGTAATTCAGCGGGCTTAACTGGCTTCCGGGCCCTCCGCAGAGAAACCACCCCTGGATCGTGCGCTTGGGAAATGCCTCCTCCATGGCCTGATACGCCTTTTTCCATCCGCTTTCTGTAAAGACGATCTTTTCCCCGTCGGTCTCCACATCCTCCATCTCCATGGCCCCGTCCACAAACACATACGGAGTCCCGTCGTACTGTTCCACGCTTCCCAGCAAAAGTCCCACCCGCAGCGTCTGGCTCCCAGACGGGTACAGGCGTTTTAAGTATGTATTGACATAATCCTCCATGTAAAAACGGATCACCTGGTCCGGATCTCCGATCTGGCGGATGTTTTTCGGCAGTTTTGGAAACGGATTGTATAAGTCTCCCATGGTCTCACCTCGCTATATTCTTCCACGGGAAGGCCGGGCCTGTCCTCCGGTCTTCCCCTTATGATTCAGGTGGAAGTATACCATGGGCCTTCTGCAAAACCTGTCAAAACGGGGCCGGCTGTCCGAAAAAGTTTTCGACACGTTTTCCCAGAAGATTCATGCCCAGGCAGATGCTGCGGCTAATGCAGTCTGCCAGACGCATGACCACAGACAGCCGGATGCTCTGGAGCATCAGCGGGTCCCCGTTCCTCACAGAGCCTACGATACCGGTGATGAAAAGATCCCCCACCGCATCCAGGTCCTTACTAACGCCCAGCCCGGGCTTTAAGGGCCCCCGTCCCAGGGTCACATAGCCCACATGATCCACGCTGCCCACAGACGCGTCCACAGCCACCACCAGGGCGTCGGGGTATTTTTCACGCAGCTGCTCCATACACGGCTCCAGGTTCATGGCATGGACCGGCTCCTCCAGTGTTCCCAGGACCCTGGCGTTTTTCATTCCCTTTTCCCTCAATTTATATCCGATCAGAGGTCCCAGGCTGTCTCCGGTGGACCGGTCCGTCCCGATGCACAGAAACAGGATCTCTGTTTTCCTTTTTTCTTGCATTCCCTCCAGGATCATCATCAGAAGGCGGCCCGCAAACTTTTCCGTCTCAAACCCGGCCTTCGTATTATAGTAATAAATCTCCTGCCTGCGAAATCTCATGCTCCTCTTCCTTTTCCTTCCTGGTCTTATACGCTATTATAGGCGGACATGGGGAGGAATATACAATAAAAAAGCGGGGGCAGAAATTTATCTGCCTCCCGCCGGAAGTTTTCGCTCTTACCACTCAAAGTGCATATAATCCTTGGTGGAAAACATGGCTCCCCATGTCCATCCATATTTTCCAAAGGCCTTTACCACATCGCTGTCACGGCCGATGGAATACGGGTTTACGCCAGGCTCCCATTTATTTCCCACCAGGACCGTGCCGTCCATCCGCACCTGGGGATTCTGGTCCGGATTGATGTCGATGGCCATTCCCGCGCTGTGGCAGCTGCCCAGCCCGTTGCCGCGCCAGCTGTAAGCGCCGATGCTCTGGATGGGGAACTGCTCCGGTCCATTGTAGATCTCTGTAAAAATGGCCTTTACCTCGTCCGCGATGCTGCTGAGGACCTGGACCTTATCTGTGCCCGCCGTCTTCTGGCCGTTTTTCAACCTCCATACCGGGATCTCCACCCATACCATTTCTGCCTGGGCTGCCTCCGGCGTGGGATTTGCCGCGATCCGGTCATACTGTGCATTTACCTGGTTCCAGCGCTCCTCTGTTCTGAGACTGTAATCCTGGTGCACATCTGAGTAATGATATCCGGCCTTCTCTCCCTCTGACAGCTCCGGATCGTTCTCATACCAGTAAGGATCATATTCATAGTCGAAAAGCCAGCCCCAGTCGTCATAGGAGCTTCCTCCTGTTCCGGAAGAGTCTCCCCAGAAGGAACTGTCCCACGAGGAACCGCCGTTTCCTCCAGAGGATCCGCTTCCGCCGGCCTGACTCTGGACATGGCCGTCCTTTACCCATGCGCCGATGCCGTTTACTTGGCTCCCGTCGGGCGTTCTGGTATTGGTCAGCACATACCCGTTGGAATCAAAATAGAAGCATTCCGAATATCCGTCATTGTCGCTGTCGATCCACTGCCATCCGTTCTTCGTACAGCTTCCATCATCGTTCTGATACCATCTGCCGCCCCCGTCGGTCCTCCAGCTTCCGGCAAACGCCGTTGTGCTCATGGCCGCCGCCATGAGAGCCGTCATTGTCATCATCCGTACCGTATCCACTTTCATCCTTCTGCCTCCGTAGCTTTTACCTTTGTATTTTCATCCTCACTTTTACTGCGGCGTCCCCTGGCGGTTCCGGCTTTTGAACACCGTGACTGCCTCGCTGATATTTCTCGCCTCTCCGGCGCGGATAAAGCCCTCCAGGGCCTCCAGCCGCTCCATGGTCATAAATTCTTTTCCTGTATAGGCTTCAAAATTCTCCGCTGTATACAATGTCTTTTCCTTCAGGTCCGTTCTCACGGCCTTAAGCTCCTCCACGGCCTTTGCCAGCTCTCCCTGAAGGCAGTCGATCTCCGGTTTGTTATTTTCCATGATCTCATCCGAAAGGATCGTCTTTGTGACTGAGTCAAAGGCTGCCAGAGCCTCTTTTTTCTTTTTATTGGTCTGGAGCAGATCCTGGTCCAGCTGGGCGATCTCGTCGTCGAACTTTTCCAGGTTGTAGACCGCGTCATTTTTATCTCTGCGGATGGTCCTTGCAATGGCCTTCATCTGCTTTTTATTGGCCTGGATCCGGTTCCTTATGCTGCGTCCCTCCTTGAGGGCATCCATATGCTTCATCTTGGTGGAATTTCCGATCTTCACATAGATCCCGCCGAAGATCAGGATATCTGCCAGATAGATCAGGATCAGATACCAGGTCTTCCGCTCCGGGACCGCAAAATAAATGCCGCAGGGAACCGCCAGAAAAAATATCAGCAGCACCAGGAGCAGGATCCCCATTTCCTTCAGGCCTCTGGTAAAATAAAGGGAATAATATAAACCTCCGGCACAGTACCCCGGTACATGATTGGCCCGGAACAAGGTCCGGATCCGACCCTTCAGCTCTTCGTTTTCCTTTGACAGGCTCTGGGTATCCTCGGCGATCCGGCCCTTTACGCCCTGGTTCCTCGCCTTTTCCCGCTTTGCCTTAACCTTTTTCAGCTGATCCTCTGTTTTTCCGATCTCCGTGTCATAGCTCCGGGCGATCTCCTCGCCGCGGGCCTTCACTGTTCTGGCAATGGTATCCGCCACAGCCTTTTCCCTGGTCCTCAGCTGGTCCTCCAGCGTCTTCTCGCTTTCCTCCAGACAGAGTTCCCTTTCTCTTAATTGTTCCAGTTCCTGTACAGCCTGCTTTGCACCGGCAAAAAAGGCAGTGTAATCCGTGATCGGCAATGCCATCTTTTGTCCTCCTGGATCGTTTGTTTTTGTTTCCGTGCGTCCTTATTGAACCGCAGGATCCTGCATACATATAGATTACTACATCTTTTCGGTTCGTACAAGGTAATATCATCAAAAAACACTTTAAAATCACCGGATCCCTTGTTATAATTGCCTGTATCACCATTGACATGGGCTCTTATTCCTGCCCGACGTAGAAAGGAGACCTTTTATGTTCCGTATGTGGGGAAAGCTCTGGAAGGACAATCATCTGCTCCGGGATACCGTGGCCGCCAACGGGGACTATTCCATGTCCCGCACTGCCATGGTCTTTCAGGCTTTGGATGAGATCTGCCGCGAATTTGACCTGGGGCAGCCCATCTGGCTGGATTCCAATATAAAAGACTTTAAGCTGCACGATAAGACCAGGTTCACAAGGGACAGCTTCATTGAGGAGATCGATTTTGATTACCTGGAGATCCATGTGATCGAGGAGTAGCCGGGAAACAGCTTCCCGGAAAGCCTGGGATCGGCAGTTTCCCCAGGACCTGGTGAAAAAGAGGCTCACCTGTGGGCTTCTTCGCCTGGGGCGGGCCGCTTCTGCGGCATAGTTCTCTTCCGTCCCATAGCGGTCTCCGCGGGGCATTTTTATGCAGAGCGTACTTTCCTATGACATGAAAAAATACTGGCGCAGCCGCAGGAGATTTCCCCCAGGCTGGCACCAGTATTTTTTTGTACGTTCATGCTTCCGCTTACAGTCTCTTTAAAAGAGCTTCTCTGGCTTCCTCATATCCAGGCTTTCCAAGAAGGGCAAACATATTTTTCTTGTAGCTCTCCACACCCGGCTGGTTGAACGGGTTTACACCCAGAAGATATCCGCTGACGCCGCAGGCAAATTCAAAGAAGTAGAAAAGCTGGCCAAGGCTGTATGCATCCTGGGACGGGATCTTTACCATAAGGTTGGGAACGTTTCCGTCGGTATGGGCCAGGATAGTGCCGTTCATGGCGCTCTTGTTGACGAAATCCACAGTCTGGCCCGCCAGATAATTCATTCCGTCTGTATCCACGTCCTCCTTCTGGAGCACGATCTCCGCCGGAGATTCCTCTACGCTTAATACTGTCTCAAACATGATACGGGCTCCGTCCTGGATAAACTGGCCCATGGAATGGAGGTCTGTGGTCAGATCCACGGCTGCCGGGAAGATACCGCGCTGGTCCTTGCCCTCGCTCTCGCCGTAAAGCTGCTTCCACCATTCGGAAACGTAATGCAGGCTGGGCTCATAGTTTGCCACGATCTCCACCTGTTTCCCTTTTCTTAAGAGGATATTGCGGACTGCGGCGTAAAGAAGGGCCGGGTTCTTTTCATACTCAGCCTCCAGAGCCGTCTTTCTGGCCGCTGCCGCGCCTTCCATTAACTGGTCGATGTCTGCGCCGCTGACTGCGATGGGCAGGAGTCCCACTGCCGTGAGAACGGAGAAACGGCCTCCCACATCGTCCGGTACTACGAAGGATTCATAGCCCTCTTCAGTGGCCAGGTTCTTTAAGGCTCCCTTCGCCTTGTCTGTTGTTGCGTAGATCCTCTTATTGGCCTCTTCCCTGCCGTACTTTTTGATCAGCATATCCTTGAACACGCGGAAGGCAATGGCCGGTTCCGTTGTCGTACCGGATTTGGAGATGATATTGATGGAGAAATCCTTTCCTTCCAAAACATCCTGGAGGTCTTTGATATATTTGCTGCTGATGTTGTTGCCCACAAAATAGATCTCCGGAGTCTTTCTTTCTCCCTTGGGCAGCACATTATAAAAGCTGTGGGATAAAAATTCAATCGCCGCCCGGGCGCCCAGGTAAGAGCCTCCAATGCCGATCACCAGCAGTACGTCGGAATCGCCCTTGATCTTTTCTGCCGCCTTTTTAATCCTGTCAAATTCGTCCTTATCATAATCCACCGGCAGATCGATCCATCCAAGGAAATCATTTCCGGCTCCGGTCTTTTCTGTAAGAACCTCTTTCGCCCCAAGAACGGCTTTCTTCATATTTACAATCTCTTCTTCACGGATAAAACCGGCTGTTTTGGAATAATCAAATACCAATTCTCTGCTCATGGCCTCATTCTCCTTTTCTTGCGTGAGATAAATTTCATACATATGTTTTAAGTAACGCATCTTCTTGTCTGCTGATATCGGCCAAGAAGCGCCTGGCATCTGCCCTATGGAGATCCGGATAAGGAATGCTTATGAAAGCAGATTTTCAATGCATTTTCCTGCCAGGAACTCCTCACGGCTGAACTGTTACTGTTTTAATTATACCATTGAGTCAAACCCTTGACAATCCTGGCACCGGATTTTCTGGCGGATTTTCCCATGTTCCTCCGGAAAAAACCTGCCCGGAGGATGGCATGGGGCCTCATAAAGCCTGTGTCTGTTAAGTGCCCGAAGGCACGCCGCAAGGTCTAATGCCCGACAGGCTCCGCCAGTCCTCCCGCCGGATCTCTGCGCCATGTACGCCTCTTATGTAAGATACTCCTGCAAAATATCTCCCAGCAGCTTCAGGTCCTCCGGCTTCAGCTCCTTTTTGGCTCTCTGAAGCCCCTCCTTTTCTGTCTGCCTGGAGGATGGCTCCTCCCGCTTTCCGCCTTCTCGTCCAGCAGCGATCTGATCCAGGCTCTCCCTCAGATATTCAATGCTGCGCGCCAGCTCGTCCCCATTCCGGTCCTTGTCCCATTCCTCCCTGGGGCTGCTCTCCCCGGATCCTTCTTCCTTCCGGTCCTCCCCCTTTTTCCTGGATAAAACAGAAAACCGGGCTCCAGTCCTCTCTCCCTGGGCGGCTCCATTTTTTCCCCCAGGCGCTCCCGCTGGTTTTTCTGTACGGGAACGGCCGGTCCTGTCACGCAGCTCTTCCTTTTCTTCTTTCGGCCCGGTCTCATTGCTGGCTGCGGTTTCCTCCACAGCCTTTAATCCCCTTCTTCCCAGATCCCTGAAGCCGGGACCCGCTGCCGGGACGATCCGGTTTTTCCTGTCCGCCCGTTCTCCCTCTGCTGCCTTATCCACATTTTTATAAAAATGCGGAGAGTTTTCCACATAATCCACCAGACAGTCCATCAGCTGCTGGCGTTTTACGCCAATGTTGACCCCGTTGTCCACCAGCACCATGAACAGCCCAGACAGGATCCCCATGGTCCCATAAAGCACGATATAATAGGAATCGCACCTGTACCAGTAGGACCCGAACGCAGCCACGCCGCCGATCAGAAAGCACAGGATCATGGTCTGCACGGAAAAATTGTCCCAGTCATCCAGAGAGATCTTCATAAAACGAAATCCGTAGACCTGTTTTTCTATGTACGCAGCCGGATTGCGAAGTCCATGGCTCAGAAGGAACATATTTTCCGTCTTCTGCTTCAGCGCCCTCAGATTCCGGTTCTTCGTCAGCGCCATGTTTCCGGTTTCTTTTATTAATCTTTTGTAGAGGTTCCCTGTCACAAGCTTGCTTATGATTCCCAGCGCACATACGGCTGCCAAAACATAAAGCACTTTCCCAGTCTGTAAAAATTGTAACATAAAAAGCTCCCCTTTCTTCGTCCAGATGTTTCCAGATGATGGTTCCCATTATAACCACTTAGAAACTTTTTGAGAAGATTGAGAAGCCGAAAATCGTTCGTCAAATTCCGGGAAAATTCGGGGCTTAAGAGGTTGAGAAGCCTCTTAAGCCCTGTATTTTAAAGCTCTTCCAGCATTGCTGCCATAAGGCGGACCGAATGCTCCACGGCCTTTGCCTCAAACTCACTGTAATCCACATTCGCGCTATCATCCGCCTTATCGGAAATGGCACGGACAATCAGATAGGGGATCTGGTTCAGATACGCCGCCTGGGCGATCGCCGCTCCCTCCATCTCCGTACAGTAGGCGTCAAAGGTGTCCCTGATCCAGTTCTTTTTTTCACGGCTGTTTATAAACTGGTCGCCGCTGGCTACGCGGCCGCAGAAGGTCTGGATATCGGGATTGGCCCTCTGACAGCACCTAACGGCCACATCCCTTAAATGGGCATCTGCCGGAAACTCCTTGATGCCCATCTGCGGGATCTCTCCCGGCTGATACCCAAAGCCTGCGGCATCCACATCGTGCTGAACCGCATCCGTGGCCAGGACGATATCCCCCACATTGACCTCATTTCTAAGAGAACCTGCAATTCCAGTATTTATGATCCCGCTCACATGATACCGGTCCACTAAAATCTGGCTGCAGAGGCCGGCATTCACCTTGCCGATCCCGGAGCGGACCACGACCACAGCCTTTCCTTTAATGGTCCCCTGGTAAAATGTCATCCCTGCCACGGTCTGGGTCTCCGGATCTTTCATCATCTCACGGAGTTTTTTCACTTCCACATCCATTGCTCCAATAATTCCCAGCATCTTCCTTGTCCTCCTGTAAATTTTATATGTGGTAATTGTCGTAACCGTTCAGCCATGCGGAGATATTGACGGGAAAATGCGTTGAAAACTTGTTTTCATAAGCATTTTCCCGTCAATATCTCCATAGGGCAGACGCCCGGCGCTTCTTGGCCGCTGTAAGCGGTCAAGAAGATACATGGCTGAACTGTTATTAATTGTCCTTATTATACGGAATCAGATCTGGAAAATCAAGGCGGAGTTCATTTTGGCAGGTTTGCCAGGGAAATTGCAGCCGTTCAGCAGGAATAGATTTCTTTGCTTGACAGGACGCCCCATGGCTGAGTATAATCGGATTTGCAGACAGTCATGGGAAATTTTTCATTCCCCTTATTTATATTCAGGAGGTATTTCCAATGGTTTATACGACCCAGGGCACATGTTCCCGCCAGATTACTTTTGATGTTGTAGACAATAAGCTGACCAATGTCCGCTTTCTCGGCGGCTGCTCCGGCAATACCCAGGGAGTTTCCAAGCTGGTAGAGGGCATGGATATCGACGAAGTGATTAAAAGAACCGACGGCATCCTTTGCGGCGCCCGCCCCACTTCTTGCCCCGATCAGCTCGCCAGGGCATTAAAGCAGTACAAAGCCCAGCAGAATTCCTAAACCAGGAAAGCTTTGCGGCATCTGACAATAAGGATTTAGAAATTTTAAAAGCCTGGAGTCCCATTTCTCCAGGCTTTTTCCAGTTCATTTTTTAGAGAGGGATTGTCATTCCGGCATGACCTTCCAAAACGCCAATCCCTTATCCGTTCTGTTGATGAGAAATATATTTTTTGTATTGTCGTATCGTAATGATCCCCATAGATCATCTCCCTTCAAAAATATGTATTTATATAATTAGGCCTAAATTATATACAAGGTTAGTTATGGTTAGTCTTTGGTGATGAGAACGCCGTGGGTTTCAGTTGCACAGCCTTCAATCTCATCTCCGATTTCTACCATGTGAAGGCCGCGGGCGCGGTAATAGCGGTTAGTAGCAACGTTTTTAATAGTAATAGTATCTGTCATCATTGAGAGTTCTCCGCCCTCTTCCTCTTTGGTTCGTTCAAACTCCCAGTAATCAACTTGAACCCAATCCTGTTTTCTATCATCCCATTGATCCAAGAAAACGGTATGACGAATTCGATCTACATTTACATGTGCAAATGTATCTACGCAAATATAGATGCTTCCATTACTCTGGTTCAAAATTTCTAGCATTCCAGATGATAGATACTCCCCTTTTCCATTCCTCTGAACAATATCTTTTGATGATTGAATCTCTGGTCCTAACAAAACACTTTGGTCATGATGTCCCGGGGCAGATTCCCAAGTTATCTCTGATGCGTAAACAGTATTAGCCATCATAAATAAAACGCATACCAGTACAAATACTCTTTTCATTTTACTTTCTCCTTTCCTATCTGCTCTTATATTAGTAATAACGTAATTCATTACCAGATTGTGACCAAATTTTAATAATAATTTAGATTTTCTACTATTTTTATATATTCATCCAATTCTATAATTCCACTTAAGTAATAATACGCCTTATCGCCATAGATTTCCGTCTCATACTCTTTTTTTCCATTCTCTAATTCATTTTCTCTAATTTTAATTGTTTTATTAATCCAGTCATTATGAATCTCCTCAACTATTTTTGTACGATCAGATGCCGTACTTACTGACGAAGTATCCCTACGTTCTCCCTGCACAAAATATATCTTATTCCCACGATATTCAAATTCAAAAATTACTCTCCCTTGACTACTATTAATGTCTACTATTTGAAAATCCCTCGGTGTATATCCTAACTTTAAGACATTTATATTGAAATTCTCTTTTACTTCCTTATATGCCTCCTCTAAACTACTCATCTCCACCTTGTTTTTATCATTATTAAAAATACGGTCATCGACGTTCCCTTTCCATCCCCTAAAAAAATAATTCTTCTCCCCCACTGCCGTCACGCCCAGCGCTCCGACAAACACAGCCACCAGCGCGGCCACAAGAAATACCTTCTTTTTTCCAAGACGCCGTATCTTTTTCTTATTTTTATTCGTTCCATCTGCACCCATTCCGCCTCCGGCGGTATCCATACCAGGCACAGTCATATTGTCCTGTACCGCATCCTCAGACAGATTTTCCTTTTCCCGCTCTTCCCTCTCCATTTCCATGAACCGCCGGAACATACGCTCTTCGGCTCCGGGGAACTCTGAAGCATCCAGAGAAGCCTCCGCTTCTTCCAGCTCCTTTAAAAGCTGCTCGTCGGTCGCCCCATACGCTGTCTGAAGACATTTTTTCAGTTTTTCATCTTCCTGTCTTTCTTTGTCTGTCATGACTCTGACCCCTTTGTTTTCCATTGGCGATTTCTTTTTTGGGGTTGACAATTCTTCCCCAATCGTTACTATTAAAATAGCTGTGACTGTCTGACGCTGTATCCCAGACATCCGGCAGCCATAAAACAATCAATGTGCATGAAAAATCCATGGAGGCAATGATTTATGAAAACCATTATACTCACCGGCGGCGGCACTGCCGGTCATGTTACCCCAAATCTGGCTCTGATCCCTTCCCTGAAGGAGGCTGGATATGAGATCCGTTATATTGGCTCCTACAATGGGATCGAACGAAAGCTGATCGAAAACACAGGGATTCCCTATGATGGTATTTCTTCCGGAAAGCTGCGCCGTTATTTCGATCTTAAAAATTTTTCCGATCCTTTCCGCGTCCTGAAAGGATACGGAGAGGCACGGAAGCTCATTAAAAAATATAAACCGGACGTACTTTTTTCCAAAGGCGGCTTTGTTGCGGTTCCTGTGGTCCTGGCAGCAAAGCATTATCATGTTCCCACTATTATCCACGAATCCGATATGACTCCGGGCCTTGCCAATAAGCTCTGCATTCCCTCAGCAAAAAAGGTCTGCTGCAACTTCCCGGAAACCCTTAAGTATCTTCCCGAGGATAAGGCGGTGCTTACCGGATCTCCGATCCGCGCCGAGCTGCTGAAAGGGGACCGTCTGGCCGGTCTCCAGTATACCCATCTTTCAGCAGCCAGGCCGATCATCCTGGTCATCGGCGGCAGCCTTGGCTCCGTAAAGGTAAACCAGGCTGTACGCAGTATTCTCCCGCGGCTCCTGGAGAAATTCCAGGTGATTCACATATGCGGAAAGGGGAACCTGGACGAATCCCTCATCGGCACAGCCGGTTATGTCCAGTATGAATACGTTGACAGTCCTTTAAAGCACCTTTTTGCGGCTGCCGATCTGATCGTATCCCGTGCAGGTGCCAACTCCATCTGCGAGATCCTGGCTTTAAGGAAACCCAATGTCCTGATCCCTCTGTCTGCTGCTGCCAGCCGGGGCGATCAGATCCTCAATGCCCGGTCTTTTGCCGGACAGGGATTCTCTGAGGTCCTTGAAGAGGAACAGATGACCGATGACACTCTGTTAAACGCCATCACGGGTACCTATGAAAACCGGCGTAAGTTCGTAGAGGCCATGGAAAAAAGCCACCTGAACAATGCCGTTCATACTATTATGGAACTGATCCAGACTATCCAGTAAGGCTGCAGACGCTACTGGAACTGTTCCCACAGACCCTTCAGCTTTTCTTTTAAACACTTTCTGGCTCTTGAAATCCTGGAACGACAGACCTCCTCCGTGATTCCAAGAGCCCTGCTTATTTCTGGGACAGAACGTTCTTCAATAAAATACATCCTCACCGGCTCTCTCCAGATATCCTTCAGGCCGTCGATCGTATCGCGGATATATTGGCAGTTTTCATTGCTGACTACCGTTTTGTCCACTGCATTGCCAGCACGATAGCTGATCTTATCCAGCTCTGTCTCGCAATCCTCAATAGCGGCGATATCCGTCGGAGCCGCTTTTCTGTGATAATCCATGCATTTATTATATACAATTCTGACCAGCACCCGTTTTATTTCTGGCTCTGTCATCTTTTCCAGGTAACCACTCTTATAACAAGACCAGAATGATGCCATTACGATATCTTCCACATCGTCATATGGAACGCCCTGTTTTACGGCAAAGCTCATGAACACCCTTGAATACTTTTCCATTAGCTTTTGCAGCAGTTCAATGCTATTCTGCGGCATATCTTCTCCCTAAGTAAACCATCCCTTATAAGGCCGCTTCAATCCTTGCTGCCGTCTCTGCCAGTTCCTCTGAAGCCATTTTTCCCGGCTCCCAGGTCACCATTTCCGGTCCGCCTGCGTAACGGGGGATCACGTGTACATGGAAATGAAAGACCGTCTGTCCCGCTTCCGCTCCGTTATTCTGGACCAGATTAAATCCGGCACAGCCAAGTGCCTCCTTCATCGCTGCCCCGATTTTAGCTGCCAACGGAAGGACCCTGGCCGCCACCTTCTCGTCCAGTTCGCAGACGTCCTTAAAATGTTCCTTTGGAAGGATCAGGGCATGCCCTCTGGATGCCGGTCCCAGATCAAGGATCACACGAAAATCCTCATCCTCGTAGATCGTAGCCGATGGAATCTCACCATTGGCAATTTTACAAAAAATACAATCCTTATCTTTCATTCCAAACTCCTCCATCATCCATTTTTTTCTTTGGTTTTCGATATAAAAGGATCCCCAGAAGGATTCCCAGGATCAATCCGGCCACATGGGCTGCATTATCTACCCCCGAACTGGTGAGTCCCATATACAGGGAAAGAACGATCATAACGGCTAACTGCTTCGTCTGCAGATCCTCCAGACGTCCCTTATTGACAGCCACCGCATAAAACAGTCCACCGATCACTCCAAAGATCGCCCCTGATGCTCCGGCAGATACCACCATAAGGTCGTTATTTCCTATCATCATGGAGATCCAGTTGGCTCCGATCCCACTGAACAGGTACAGGATCAGATATTTTACATGTCCCAGGGCCCTTTCCAGGTTATCTCCCAGAGCAAACAGAACGATCATGTTATTCACCAGGTGGCCGATTCCAAAGTGCATGAACATGGCCGTCAGAAGACGGTAATATTCCCCGTCGTCCATGACTGCCGCCTTCAGCATTGCCCCTTTCGTATACATAAAATATGCATCCTCAGAGGATCCGGCCACCTCCAGGTATAAAAAAACCAGAACGTTCACCGCCATCAGTATCCAGTTTATATATGACTTTTTCCCGGCGGTATCTTCCATTCCCTCAGCCCTTTCCTGCCGTCATAATATCATACCTTTTACAGTCCCGCAATGGAACGTAACTGGATAAGCCTAGTCCATGATACCCAGGCCCCTCGCCACAATAGTGATAAAATCCTGAACATTGGTCACCATGGTAGTGGCTGACAGGCTTCCTCTGTCCAGAAGCTTATTGACTACAAATTCGTCTGCATCTACTGTATAAAGATACAGCGGCCGTATGGTGCCATCTTCCAGGACCCTGAACGACGGCGTCATATTGCCTGTGGCAATGGTATGAAGCATGGTAGCCAGACAGATAACACAGGTAGATTTTTTTACAAGCTGTCTCATGGCCTTCTGGCCTGCGTAAGCATCCCCGATCACCTCCGGCATCGGACCGTCATCACGGATCGATCCTGTCAGCACAAAAGGAACCTGCTTCTTTACACAGCTGTATATGATCCCGTTGTCGATTTTGTAATCTTCAATGAACTGAGGGATCGATCCGCTCCTGCGGACCCGGTTGATCACATCCAGATGGTTATAATGGCCATTGGGCATGGAAACCTGGGTATAGATATCCTGTCCCAGGGCCGTATGGAGGAGAGCCCCCTCCAGATCATGGGTCGCCAACGCATTTCCGGCCATCAGTCCATGGGCATACCCGTTCTCCACAAGGGCCTGCATTGCTTTTCTGGCATTATGATCAAAGGAAAACGCCGGTCCCATGACCCATAAAATATTTCCATGCTCCTTCTCATATTTCAAGAGCTCCAGGAGATTATCGTAATCTCTGGCATAGGACGTTTCCCTGCTGCGGCCCTGCCGGAACACGAACTTTTCCTTTTCGGACGTTTCTTCGGCCTCAAAGCCCGTATTATGGACATAAATTCCCTCCTGGCACTGCTCGCTGCGGCCCAGGATCACCTTCTGCCCCTGTTTCAGGTTTCTGTTTTCCACCACCTCCAGGTGCCCATCCTCACAGATCACCACGCTGGAGTCCATGCGGCTTTCTTCTGCCAGCACCCACCGGCCGCCGATCTTAAAATATTCCGGATACATGGATGTACTGTGGAAATATTCCGGTGCAACTCCATCTTTTTCCACAAGCTCCCATTTTACCTCTGGCGCGCTCACAAACTGAGGGAGCGAAAAGTCCGGGTGATGGTATTCTGGTAATTTGAATGACATGTCATTCCTCCTCTCGCCCGCTTCACGCGGATATATTTTTTTCATTATATCATAAATCCCTATTCTTTTGGTGCACATTGGAATTATAAAATGAAAATTTTTAGTCCACCGCCCGCATGCTCTGCGTATCTGGCTCCGAGGAAGGACGATCATTCGGGCCCTATCGGAACCGAAACCTTCTTCCAGCGATCTCCACCTCGCTGCCCGGCTCAAGGCTGCACGTCGCATTGGCCTCCAGAAGAGTTCCATTTACTTTTGTTCCATTTGTGGAATTCAGGTCTGTAATGGTGTAGGCTCCGTCCTTCTCTTCTATTTTTACATGAAGCCGGCTGACGCCCGGCTCGTTCAGACAAAAATCTGCCATTTCCCGGCTTTTTCCGATCAGGAATGGAAAATATGTCAGAGGGATCTCCAGGTTTCCGGAAAATGCTGTCAGCTTCCGACCTTCCATTTCCAAAGGCCTGGCTGCCAGAAGGACCGTCTGGAACTCCTCTTCCTTTTCTTCCCTCTGTTCTGCGGCAGGCCGGCTGGAAATTCTCCCCGCATCCGCCTCGTCTTCCCTGAAATATACCTCCCATGGTTCTGTCTTTTCCCGGTCCTCCCCCTCTGGACCACGCTCCTCCTGCCGCCTGGAACCCGCCTTTCCTTTCCCTGTTCCGGCCTTCGCCCCCGACATCAGAAACACTTCCACTGCCAAAAGGATCATCTCTGCGGCCCCCAGAATCCATTTATACTGAAACAGGCCATGGATTCCAAAAAGAGCAGCCGCGGCCGCCGGAAGAACTGCCATAAGTATTCCTGCGGCTACGGCCGCTGTCTTTAAGACCCTATCCCTTTCCCCTACCTTTCCATGGTCTGATCCACAGACCCTTGAAGAGGATTTTTCTGTTCTTCTCTCCTTCATCCATTCCCCAGATATCCGCTCTCCGTTTTCCGTATCCATTTTCCATGGCTCCTGCCTTTTTTCCTCCTCCGTTCCGGTCTGCCCGCCTGTACGGTTCCTGGAGACCTCTTTTTCTTCAGCCTCACCGTTCTTTCCAGCCTCTGACTCTGCCCTGGCCTTTTCCAGACATTTTCCGATCTCCTCAAGTCCGAAATTCTCTTTTCTGGACTCACGAAAAATGGCAAATGCCAGCACCACGGCCTCTCCGTCCCTGTGATCCACGTGATCCAGCAGATATTGGGACAGTTCACGGAATCCCTGGGAAAAATCCCATCTGCCACCAGGTACCAGGCAGAACGAGCATTGGAAGGAATCCGGATCCACATAGATCATTTCCGGGGTCAGATCCATGGATTTTTCGTCTAAAAGGTACCTCTCTGTCTGCTTCAGAGAAAATAAAAGATCCGCCGCCAGTCGTTCCAGTTCTTTTCCCCTTAAATTCCTGTGCTCCAGGATCCTCCCCAGCGGCTGTCTGGATGTAACATCATAATAGAACCACCGCTCCCCATCCACCTGCTTTTCCCGAAAGGAAAGGAAACCCGGGATCCGGTTTTCTGTCAGCATCCGCACCGTATATTCTTCATTTTTCCCCGGTCCCGGCTTCAGGACCATATAATTCCGGTTCATTTCCCGTCTGAACTCCACTTCCCCCATCATCCTGGCCATTCCCCATTTCTGTCAGGGCCGCTGTCCTCCGTAAAAATAGCTCCGGATGGAACGCTCCCCTTTCTATTTCCAGCGTCCACGCTCCAGCAGACGCATATCCCGAAATCTTTCCTATTTTTCTTTTAAGCCTGGCGCTGTATTCCCCCAGCCAGAGCCTGGGATTTCCCTGCTCCTCTGCCTGCCCGGTAAAATAAGTATCCTCTTTCTTTTCATCCCTGTTATAGGAGGCCCGTTCCAGAGCCTCTTCCAGGATCATAGAACCGGTTATCTCATCATGGATCGTATAGGCCTCTTTTATGGCCATTCCCATGACCATAAAGACCAGAGCAAGCACCAGAGCCGCTTCCACCGTAAAGCTGGCTTCAAGCCGCCGTTCTTTTTTCAGGAAAGCGCCAGCCATAGTCCCACAGGAAGCAGAAAGGGAAGGAATGGAAGCCTTTTCTGCCGGACACAGACGCCTCCGATGAAGGATGCGGCCATATATGCAAGGCTGTACACACTGCAAAAAATGAGCCCCGATAAAAAAAGCATAAAATTTTCTGTTGGCTCCAGAAAAAAACCGGTCACAATAAAAAACCATCCGTCTCCCTCCCCGATCCCTCCATCCGTGATCTGTCCCAGTATCAGAAGAAAGATCCCTACCGCCGCCGATGACAGCAGCCCCAGTACACTGCGCCCGGAAAGCAATGAAACGGCTGCGCCAAGGCTCCCCGCCGCCGCCAGGAACCCCTGCCCCACGGTCCTGCTCCGAAGATCCTGCCAGACCGCCCACACCAGAAATACTAGAAATATCCATTTTCCCATTCAGTTAACCGCCTCCCTCTGCCTTCTTTCTGGATGCACAGTAAGAGCATACGCCCAGGTGGCCCACATCCTCCAAATCCACTGTCCGGACGTAGGATACCATGGAGCTACAGGCTCGGTTAAAATGATAATGCCCACCTCCTGCGGTCACATACACCGTCCGGTCCCCATGCCCGGAGTCCGCACACCGGGAGCAGGGACGGTAACGCTCTCCGAACTGGTTTGTCATTTTTGCCGCTTGATTTAAGGATACAGCTTCATATGCATTGGAAATATAATGGCAGTCCCTATATAAGTGGTACCTGCCCATACCTGCTCCCACATACACGGCATGTCCGTCTGCTCCACCAACCTCCGTCTTATGCTCTCCCGACTCCGTCAGCTTTCCTTCCAGCCCGATCCATCCCCTCCTTCTGGAAGCAACCTTCATGGTAATTCCCTGTCTGTATACAGGAAAGAACGGGATCCTTTCCGTATATTCCACCTCCAGGCAGATATTTCCCGATGGATCCGGAGCCTTTGCATCCTTCACAGTCACATGGTCCACAAGCTTTTCTGCTTTTCCCTGGATCCACAGTCCGGCTGCTGCTCCAGAAAGAAGCTCCACATATCCACTGGATAGACCGCCTTCCCCGTCCACAGCTCCACCTGCGGAGCCGGATCCATTTCCAGTCCCTTCACCGCTCCCAGGTTCCAGTTCCTTCAGATACACAGCCTGACTTAATTCTTCGCTAAAGCATTCCAGCGCCGTCTGGACCTGTCTCTGCCGGTCCAGCCACCGCACAGGCTCCATGAGCGCAGCTGCAAAAAACAGCCAGAGCGGAAGACAAAGGGCGGCTTCCACCGTCATACTGGCAGAGACGCGCCGGGAATGTCCGGAGATGAATGGCAGTACCCTCTTTCCCAGGATAAAAACGATATTTATTAAGGGGAGAATGCAAGGTACTTGGAGAGACATTGCACACTGGTAATGCAATTTAGATTTTAGAAATGTGCCTTTCAGCATATGAGAATAAAAATCTGAAAAAGAGGGCACCGCCATTCACCTCCGTTCTTAATATGCCCAGGCTGTTTCCACAGTCTGCCAGTACTCATCCTTCATAAGAAACAAATGCCGTTGGGATATCTCTGTGCGGATCTCCACCTCACAGGCACAGGCATCCGTCGAAAAGTCCTTCTGTTTTTTTCTTACATTCCACTGGATCACATCCATCATCCTGTAATTCCTCACAGCCTTATCCTCCAGAAACAGCAGGATCCTGATATAATCCTCATATCCGCTGCCGGAAGCTTCCATATCCGGCCTCCCCTCCAGAAACTCCATGGCCAGCAGCCCGTCCAGACTCAGATGCCATGTGCTGTCCGTTTTCCAGAATCCGGTCTTCCCGCCGTCCAGAAGCCCACGCACATCCCAGACGGCCTCTCCCAAAGCCCAGAGGCTTAAGATCAGAAAACCAACGATCAGTCCTGCCGCCGCATTTCCCCCAGAAACAGCTGCTGCCAGGCCATCCGCCTGGGCTTTCTTATCTGCCGCATTAAGGAGATACAGAAGGTTCATGGCCGCCCGGATCATAAGGAGCTGTTCCACGGTCTGGGCCAGGTTATCCCGGTCAGAGCCCTTTCCGCAGAGAAGATATTCCTGTTCATAATCCAGGGCCTGATCCGCCAGTTCCTCACGGCTTTCGCTTTTTTTCAGAAAGGAGTCAAAATACAGGAGTATGTATTCGTTCACCAGAAGCTGGGCTGCCGGCCCGTTGGACTCTGTTTTTTCTTCAGACTGTTCTTTTGAAGGACCACTCTGTCCGGCTCTCACTCTTTTTTCTGAAAGCTTTACTCCCTTTGGTATTACCAGCTTCAGAAGGTCTCCGCTCAGCATCTCCTCCAGCCGGTCCAGAGCGCTGGATTTTTCCTGGTCCACAGGCTCCTGCACTGCTGCTTCCGGTATCTGGACCATATCCATAAGCTCCTGGATCTGATCCCAGTCCGGCCCCGTCTCACCTTCTTCCCCATTTTCCTCATGCTCCCCATCTCCTCCTTCCTCCAGAAGCTCTGAAATTTCCTCCAGACGGACGGCTTCCGCCTCCAGCTGATCTTTCATCTCCTGACAGCGCCCCAGAAATTCCCTGGCCGTCTCTTCCACACTCTGATACGCCGCCAGCTCCATATCCATGGTTTCCGACGCCTGCGGCTCCATCCCTTCCCTTCTTTCTTCCCCTCTGGCAGACCGGCTGTCCTCGGAAAGAGCCTCCACCTCCTTTTGATACCGATCCGCCAGAGCAGGAAACTTTCCGATCTTTTTCAAAAGTCTCTTTATCTCTGTTTCCATTTTTCCGGCCCTTTCATCCGAAGCCGCCTCTGTTGCCCGTATCCTTGACCGCTCCATATCCTCCAGTGCAGCCTCTACCTCCCTCCTGGCCTTTTCAAGCCGCCTTGTATGCCTTCCGGCCTGGCGGCATACCTTAAATACAGTCCTGAAGTCTCCTGCCCGGGAAGCGTCCCTTGCGCTCTCCGCGACCCCGGATAGATTTCCAGCAATATCCGGCAGGCGGTACCGGGCATAGGAGAGGATCCCGTCCTCCAGAGGCTTTCCCGCATGGTCCTGCATATTCAGAATGGCTGTGACCTCCCGGCTCTTCCGTTTCATCGGATACAGGTTCTCCTGTTCCAGATAAAAATCCAGATACGTATCAAAGGAACGCCCAATAGCCTCTGGAGACTCATACTCCAGGAACAAAAGATGGTACATATCCCACAGATTCCGGTTATACTGGCTCATAACAGAGGCCATGGCTGAATTGGCGGCCATTGTAAGGTACAGTCTGGCTCCCGCCGTCCGGGCCGATTCCAGAAGTCCCATAAAAAGCGACAGGATACACACCAGCGTAAGGCTCAGAAACACAGTGATCTCTCCCCTTTTTTTCATGATCAGTACACCTCTTTTGACTGCTTGCTGATCTCCGAAAAAATATTGTTCAAAAGCTGATTGATCTGTTTTTTAAAGATGATCACCAATCCGATCAGTACCACCAGGATCAGCACCACCTCGATCACCCCAACACCGTCTTCTTCCTTTAAAAACTCCATGATCCTCATACGGTCCCTCCTTTCAGCCCAGCGAGAAAAACGCCGGCGCAGTTACCATTACCATAACGATTCCAAGCATCCCAAACATGGGAAGCAGCAGTTTTGTAGATGCCTCCTCCCCCTTTCTCCGGGCCAGGTCCGCCTGTATCTTAAAGGCTTCCTCCATTTCCGGCTCCAGAAGGCTTCTGAGGCTACTTCCACCTGTGCGCAGAGAGCTTTCCAGAATACCGGAAAATCTCGTGTAACACCGGAGTCCACAGCGTTTTCCAAACCAGACGTATGCAAAAGCCTCCGGCGTCCCCGTCTCCATCTGGTTCAACGTGACCTGCATTTCCTGGTAAACCTCTGAAAACGGAAGCGTCTCCGACTGTTTCCGGTCCTGGACTGTCTTTTTCCAGGCCTGGCGGATGGAATAACCGGCCCCTGTCAGTACCAGAAAGCCTGAGACCAGGTCCGGATAAGCTGCCGTCAGACTCTCCTCCCTTCTCTTTTTCTGGACCTGTTCGTCATTTTTTTCCTTCATCCAGAGACAGGCCGCCAGAACACCTCCCAGAACCAGAAGGACCGCATTCCGAAACCGTCCCTTTCTCCTGTATGTAATGGGGACTCCTTCAAATTCTTCCATAAGCCGGACCGTCTCATTTTCCATATCCTCCAGCGCCAGACCGTCTATCCTTTCCGCCAGGCGCTCTCCCTGGGTCATCTCCTCCGGAAGGACGGTGATCGGGACCGTCACCAGCTCCTTCTCCTCTCCGCATGAAAGCTCCGCCATCAAAGAGAACGTTTCCCCCCTGGACGGGTCCACCCCCCAGAGCCCTTCCTGGTTTAAAAGCCCCATGCTGCTCAGAAGCTCCGGCCTCTCCGATTCCCATGCCACCTGGATTCCATATCCCGGAAGCTCCTCCGGCAGCTCCAGATCTGTGCGGATCTGGTCCAAAGACACATTGCTTCCCAGGATACCAGACAGGAGGATCTCCGAGATCTCTGGCATACGCTCGTGGAATTCCTCCGGGGAAAGTCTCCGTGACGGAACCGTTACGGTCAGATCAACAGCTCCCTCCTCCAGCCCTTCTGCATAAAATTCGTATACCGCATCCCTTTGTCCCCATGGGTTCCGTTTTAAGATCCCTTTATCCACAGTCTGCCGGTCTGTATCCACCGCCTCGGCTCCCAAAAAGAAAACGATTCCCAGGGCAGCACATCCCCCATACCGGAGATATCTGTATACCGTTCCCTTCATATACGAATCTCCAGGATCTTTTTTGAAAGGCTGCAGGCCCCTAAATAAATCCCAAGACATACTGTCATCACCACCCGTCCGGCCGCCGTCCCATAAAGTAGGTCAAAAAAGCCCGGGGACGTAAGCTCGATATAAAAAACGATCAGCAGCGGAATGGCGCTCATGATCCTCTGCTCCATCCGCCTGGCTGCTGTGGCCGTCATGATGTCCTCCTGGATCCGTATCTTTTCCGCGATGATCTCCGCTGTCCTGGCAATGATCCTTACCAACTCCCCTCCGCTTTTCCGGGCTGCCAGAAACACATCGGAAAAGCTCTGGATATCCTCCAGGCCGCTCCTCCTGGCAAAATCCCCCAGGGCCTCCCCGAAAGCCCGGTTCATCCGGGTCTTGGCAAGGATCAGGCGCAGCTCCTGGGATATCATAGAATCCTTCCCATAAAGCCGATCCATTTCCTCCAATGCAGCGGCAAAGGCATTTTCCACCGAAAACCCTGCATTGAGTCCGGAGGCAGCCGAAAGGATCGCATCCTTGAACTGGAGCTTTAAGGCCTCTTTCCGCCGCCTCTTCAGATCCTTCCTCAAGATAAGCGGATAGCAGATACCTATCGGCGCCAGCACCGCAAACAGCGCCGCGCTTCTGTAAAATACGAAGTCAAGAAGAGCCAGATACCCAACTCCCTGGCTGCCATACAGCAGCCACTCCTTTTTACTCAGCCGGTATACCTCATAATCCATACCCTGCCCTTCTGAGCTTTTCCTGGCATCTGAGGTCTCCGGCCTTTCTGAGCTCTCCCTCCCCGTCAAGGGAAAACAAAGGCCTGAGGACGATCTCACCGTTTTCAATTCCCACCACCTCCTCGATTGCCGTCACCTTCCGGCTCCTGTCCCTCATTCTTGCCACATGGACCATCACATCCAGGGCTGACGCGATCTGGCTCCTTATGGCCGGCAGGGGAAGCTCCATCCCCATAAGGACCATAGTCTCCAGCCTGGCCAGCATATCCCGGCAGCTATTGGCATGGCCAGTACAAAAGCTCCCGTCATGGCCGGTATTCATGGCCTGGAGCAGGTCTACGGCCTCCTGGCCCCGGACCTCCCCGATCACTATACGGTCGCCCCGCGGGATAAAAAAAGGAAATTTACTCCCTGGGGATTAGGGCGACCGCAGTAGTACAATATACACAAAAATACCGCCGAAATTTGGGCATTTTGCCACTAGACTTTGGGCGACCACAGTAGTACAATAAGACCATAACAAGTGCGACGGAGGTAGTACAAAATGAAAAAATATAATTTATCAGAGATTATGAAAAGAGCATGGGAACTGGTTAAAAAAGCAGGGGCTACAATCTCCGCCGCTTTGAAAGAAGCATGGAAGGAGGCCAAAAATATGGCTGAAAAAATCGAAAACGCTGTCATTGATACCTTTGCATCTTACAACACACGGCGGTATAGCCTCCCTTGGGTATGCAAAATGGATGAGCACGGCAAATACAACTTTAACGAAAAGATCGGAACATACTCTGCCACTCATGGAGAGGAAGGCGAGCTGGTAGTGTTCCACCCGGAAATCGGACAGGTTTATGGTTACGGTCAGAAAGACTACCGTGGAAAATCCTATATCCGTTTTGCAAAATGGGACGGAACAAAATTCGTGGACTGTGACAAACTAGGAACAATCTAAGGAGAGTGCAAATGACCAATTTAAAAAGGATCCGTGAGGAGAAGGGGTATACCCAACAACGACTGGCACAGGCAGCAAATGTCAGCATAGGATCTATCAAATCCTATGAGCAAGGGCGCAGAAACATTAATCTAGCCAGCGCCGAATTTGTTTATCGGCTGTCCATAGTGCTTGGATGCCGAATCGAAGATTTGATTGAAAAAGAAAATGCTAAGGAGGAACAAGCATGAAAATTAACGGAATTGGAACAGTAAAAAAAGAAGAGGCTATGAAAATCTTAACTGCCGAAGGGAAAAGAGCTGTCAAAGCTGGAGAAATCTCCACGGAAGAGCTGGGAGAAATGTACAAACTTGAAATGGTCAAAAGAGCCAGCCGAATCGGAAGATACCAGGAACTTTTCCGGATCAATTATGATCGGATCCCGAAAGATATCACTGATAAATTAAATCCGGAAGATATCGCAAGCCTGGTAGATGCTTTTTATCAGTGCTATGGGGATGGAAAGACTGAAGGGGAAAGCCGTTAAGGCATCCCCCTCCTAGTCCTGTCACTGTTGCGTTAACATTAATATTTCAATCCGTGGCCGCCGGAATTGCTGGCAGCTCCAGAACAGCAGCGCATCCGCTGCGTCTGACAAGGTCAGTATACTTGAGTTTGCGTTAAATGTCAACAAAAAGGAGATGAGGGCGGCAATCTGCCGCCTTTTTACATCATCCGGAGGGCTCCCCTCTCGTCCGCCCAGCACCTAATCTCTCCCCGCAGCATGGCTCCATCCGGGCCGAAGGCAAAGACCTCATCACCAATCTGCATGAGCCTGCCTATTACCATTGCACCATCAGAGCCAAGGTAATACCACTTCCCGGCCTTATCCTGCCGCCAGGCGTTGGTGACCATTGTGCCGGCACCATCAAACCAGTACCACCGGCCATCGGGATCCCGGTGCCAGTCATTTCGTATCGGCTCGCCTGTGTCGCCGTGGTAGTATCTCCAGGTCCCGGCCTCCTGGATCCAGCCAGATTTTTTTGCGGGCTCCACCAGGCTCCAGTCCGGGATCCCATATCCCAGGATCTGGCTGTAATCTTTGCGGTAGGACTTCCGGCAGACCCCGCCGCCGTTTGGGATGACGCCGGATGCGCCAGACGTGTTGCCCTCGATGGTCTTGACCCGTGTGGACGTCACCTCTGTCACAATCCCAGTATGGTGCGCCCGCTGGCCGTTGGTAAAAAATATCACGGCTCCAGGCTCCGGGGTCTGACTCCACAGGCCTGCCTTTTTAAACTGGGCCACTCCGGTTGGGCAGTAATGGTATAAATCACCGCCCAGGAGCCGCCTGGCGGCCTCCAGGCCAAACGCCTGGACAAATACCTCAGACACATACATTGCGCACCAGGGCTGGCCCTGGAGGTTCTGGCCGGTATGTTCCCGGTAATCCCGGGCAAAGCATGTATAGTTTTTGTTTCCGGCGTTGGCCGTAAAATTGTCCAGGTCCCGGTTGCTCTTTTTCTCCAGGTATCCATCCCAGGACTGGGCTTGTCCTATTAATTTTTCTATGTATTCCATACTTTCCTCCAAAATGGTCACAAAAAGGTTTATAGTTGCGTTATTACTAAATATAGGGGCCCCTACGCATGTTACGGTATGCCCATACAATCTCATCTGCTTCCAGGCGGCTGGCCAGCAGGCATCCCATGTTTTGTGATCCATGCACTGCCGGCCCCCGCCAATTCTATCCCCTGAGAAATAATAATTTAGCAGTGAGTTTTTATAACATTCCACAACCATCCGACAACGATATTTTTACATTCAAGACATGGGAGTTTACTTGTCTACGGAGCGGAAATATTATAACCTTAAAAATAAATATCGGCGGTGATATGAAAGCAGTTTCAGATTTTATAGAGTTACTTACTTTGGATAGTAAGTATAAACCATTTAATTACAACATAATACATAATTACATTACACAACAGGGTAATCCAATGATACTTAATATATTGGCAAACGGCAACGTAAGATTATGGAATATGAATACATCCATATCTTCTGGTTGGATATGCCGACAGTGTATTACATATGTTACAGAAGCCTAATTTAAACAGGCAATCCAGTATATTGCAATACTTATTTTTCTGGAAGATGTGTTATGTATATACACACTGAATCCAGTTGTGGTAATTCCAGTAATCTGCATAGATAAACTATCACCATACCCGACATAACGAATATTACCTACTACAGATTTAGGTGCTGTTGGAAATGAATGCGGGAAAGTGATTTCTGATGTACTTTCTCCAGGAGAAATTTCACCAATACTTGAAAGCCCGCACTGTATTTTGTTATCTAAATCGGACTTTGTTACACCCTCCCATAGTGTTTTTCCAGAAGAACCGTAATCCCCATTATACCCTGAAAAAAGCAAACCTGATTCGGATAACGCAAGTTGGAATAATCTGCCGCTCACGTCAAATGTACGAAGATATGCCTTGCTTTTTTCCGACGATCCAGCAACAAATCTGGCTGCATTATCAGTCAACTGGAAATTATTATTTAGCTGAGTAACCTGGGATTGCAATGCGGCGATTGCATCGGCAGCTCCGTTGGCTAAATTCGTGACCCGCATGATAGCCTGTTCTGCGTGGTTGAGATGGTCGGCGTCAATGTCCGGCGGCCCATCATCAATGTACTGTGTAGGCACATACGTCTCAATCTTACTGAGTGCGGCGGCCAGGGCGTTCACAACTGGTTCAGATATCTGCGGCGCGGTCAGCGGTTCTCCCTCGAGCGGTAATACGTCTTTTTTATTCTCTTCCATAGTCAATCTCCTTTATGTAAACTGTATAGAGTCAATGGTCATATAGTCATCTGGGCGGTTCATCGTTACAAGGAAATACAGATAAATAATCCGGGAATACGATGAGATATCCACCTCCACCGTATACGGATAAGTCCCTTGTGCGGTCGGAAACCGCTGCTGTTTAAGGAAAACACGGTCCCCAGTGTTTAAGCCTGTGTAAGTTGCTCCAGCACTCGCCTTGCTTTGGTATCCCGATATGTCCAGAACCATATTGGTCGATGTTCCGGTGGCATCCCTATGGTACGTCCCCTTTACTGTCAATTTGCTTTTTGAGGTAATATCAATCGCAGAATTAAACAGGAAAACATAGTACTTCCTTCTGGAATCTTCATTGCCGTAAAACTCCATTGCCTTTTTACCGAGATTAGGGGACATGATATCCGAGGACCCAGAGTATTTAAACGCCATGATAGATTGTCCTGGGGCAAAAGTACCGCGATAGTAAAAAGTCGCCGGGTCCCGGACAATGTATCCCTCCCATGTGCCGGGGCCTACACCGCCGACATACTCCCCTTTTTTGATATTCTCTGGCTTAAGGTTGGGGATTGATGCAACGATGATATTCCCCGCCATATACATATCCTTTGTGGGAATTTTGATGTTTTTTGATGTTGGATTGATTCTCTGCTCTCCCAGGACCGGGATGGACTGCTGCACCTTTCCACCGGTGTATTTTCCGGCCGGGATAGTCACACGCCCATTTAATGATAGTCCCAGCGTGGGGGCTCCCTGTGCAACCCCGGTCCCTTTCCGTATTGCTTCCGATCCTTGGCCGATAAACGTGGCCCCGTCAAAAACATCTGCCTCGTTGGCCGTAAGACCATCAATATCCACATTCTGATTTACAAGCTGTATCAATGCTTCCGCCATATCCTACCCCTCATCTACAAATCCCTGGTATGTTCCGGTGATATCTGCGATTACAACGCCATCCTTTATCACCTCCGGCCGGAGGTTTTCGATACTCTGGACGTATGTGTCCGATGTGTAATAAGTGCCAGCCGTTTGCACAGTCTGGCCCCCGGCGGTGGGGTTGATCGACAGCCCCTGTGATGTCGGGATCCTGGACTGAGATACCACATCCTCCCCGGTATGATATCCGGGTTTGATGGCATAGGACTCATTGATTCCCAGTTTTACATCCACTTTGGGGACCGTGGCAAGCGTTCCGGTCTGTACGTCATCGCTCCCAGCGCCCAGGAATTTCTTCCCGCTTTTTACACTTCCGGGAGTCGCGGTGACCTCCGCCGGGTCAAACCCGCTCCCGCTTTGCATCAGTAAACATTCCATTTTTACTTCCCCTTAACCGATACGCTAAAGTCGGCAGCCGGCTTTTTCTCGTAGCAGTAAAATGTGATGGATCCGTTTCCGGTAACAGCCCGGTCCAGATATCCGAATGCCTTTCGCATCGCTTTCACAGCTGCTGCGCCTGGGCTGCCAGAGATATACAAGGCAATCACCGGGCTGTCCTCTGCTGTGACACCGGATACCGTTACTGTCTGCGTGTACGGGGCCGAAGTGCTCCATTTTGATGCAGACAGCGTCACTGTTTTTACCGCCTTAATGGCTCCCACGTCATTTGTCAACCCAGTTACCTGTCTGTTTACCTCTTCTTTAAATTTGGCATTGTCCTGTTTTACCGCCTCAAATCCGGCCGATGTTTCGTTCACCACTTTATTCGTGGCATTAATATCGTCCGCATTAAATATATCTCCGACTTTGTTGTAGACCGTCACATCATCCAGGCTGACAGTCCCGTCTGAATTGTTAATCAGATTGTATTTTCTCTTGCCGGAGAAAACATCGTTCTGGTAGTTGGTTTTTAAGGCCATGTTTCCCTCCTGTTCCCCAGCGCCCGGGTCCCTATCCGGAATCCCAGATGATGGTGTCCGGGCTCTATCTTATCCACAAGCGTCCCCAGATCATACAGTATTTTTTCTATTGCATTCGCCTGGTATATGGACGTGTAGGTGATTCGGTCCGGCGTAAGCGGCGTACTGGAAGGGGTGTAATATGCGTTACGGATTGCCTGGATATTGTTTCGGAGCCGGACCATATCGGCCTCTGTCCGGAAATCATCCATCTTCCAGGCTTTTCTCCTTACGATAGTGTTCCGGTATCCCATATGGTTAAGGGTTTCTGATATCTGCCACACCGCATTTTCCACCCGGTTGAGGTCGTCGTATGCGATATACGCCTTTTTTGTCATCTGGTCTACGTCTGCCTGGACCCGATCAAATATTAATGGGTCAATAAATCTATTCATGGATTACCACCCTCGCTTTTATCTCTTTTGTAAAGCTGTAATCTATGCTCTCCAGGGTTCCGGTACGTTTGCCGTCATAGCCAGTATCAGCGCTTACCACCTCGCCCAGAACACGATCTTTCAGCAGTACATCGCCAACCACACTTTCCGCCCGCTGGTAATACGCATAGACCCTGTTAATCACAGCTTCTGCGTTCCCAGAATGCACCAGAGTGGCATCTGTAATCTCCTTGATATTTCGGTTATATACAATATCTGGATTGTCCCTGGTAAGCTGATTCGTAAGGTGGTTGTACTTCTTTCCCTTAAGCGTTACCGTGCCACCGGTGCCGGTGATAACTGCGTAATTTGCGCCGCTGCTCTTGATCGTGCCGCCAGTGATGGTCAAATGGTGGTGCGGGTCCCCAAAGACGATCTCAGCGGTACCGGACAGAGTGTCGTTGTACAGCTCCTCTTCCTCGCTTGATTCCTGGTAGCTATGTACGGTAAGCCGGATCCCGGTCACGATGTCATTGTGCTCCAGCGTAAGACCCGTAAATGTATCATCACCGGAAAACTCGGCCGTCACCTCCGTCTGTTGCGGGTATATGGATACATGGTCTGAATTGCTGGTATCTACCACCGCACCAATGGCAAAAGCAATCTGTACAAGGGCATTGCGCTTTGTGGTATACGGTATGTACCCGGTCAATGTGGTGCTTTCATACGCCGGATCCAGATAATAATTAAAATCCTCTCCGCCAAAGATCTCTTGAATCACGTCTGCCACTTTCTGCCCGGAATAAATCCCACCCGGATATTCGTTACCATCCAGGATCCCGACCGCGTCATGGGAATCCATGTAAAAGTCGGTTTTGTTTTTCCTGGCCCCGTTTTTCAAGTAGAAATTCCCGAGTAACTTCCCATCAAAATACAGGCCGAGTCTCTGCTTTTTCTGCAAATCAAAGGGGATATTGCTTTTTGTCCGGACAGTAAAGGACAGAGTATTTACGCTGATGTTTTCCGATATGGCGTTGATCTCCTGGAGACATTCTGTCTGGAGCAGCTCGTCGTCCAGAAAGTCTCTGTAAATGCCATAGTCAATCCTGGTCAAAAAGACCGGGCGGTACGGCCTGGATGTCGTTTTGAACGTCAGTATAATGCGGTTATACGACCGCACATAATTGCTGCAAAAATACCGCACATCATCGGCCACAAAGTCCTTTTCGCTCAGCAGCGTGGTCCCATCATACCATTTGATGTTGATATCTTTGGCGTAGTCTCCAGACATCATGTTAAAGGTGAGCAGGATGCCTACACTAGAGAATTTGCCGTTGAATGAGATGGTCAGCACTGGATACTCCATACGCCAGGACTCTGTTTTGACCGGATAAAGAAGGATTCTTGGGTACAAGCCGGAATGGGGCCGGAGCCCCGCCCTGGAGAAGCTGTATGCCAGGTTCCCGTTCTCGTCTGAATACTCGGCACTGACATATCCATAATCCGCTGGCTTGTCTGGAAAGTTGATATACTGCCCGTTAAGGAGAGAAAATCCAGGATAACACAGGGCGTATCCGGGATAGGAGAGATCGTCCCGGCGGAGGTCCGGGAACTCTCTCTCTATCGTTGTTTTGGCCGGATACAGGCCCTTGTGGGGGTGTAGTCCCTTGTGGGGATATAGACCCGCCTTAACCACCTGTGGGGTACTGTTTTCTTTGGCGTACGGGGCCACATCATCGTATACAATTTTTATCCCCTCTCCGGCTTTCGGCGGGTCCCTGTCTACAATCTTAAAAAACATCTACGGCCTCCTCTGCGGCTCCATTGCGGTAAACGTGACGGACAGCCCGCTCCAGCGGTTTTTCTGCCCGTCTGGTGCCTTCTGGTTGATTCTGAGGCCATCTTCCCCGCTGGTAACATAGGCGGAAAATGACAACGTTTCCTGGCCATATGGGAATTCCAGTTCATGAGATTCTGTCGGGGAGGAGATGATCTCGTAAAAGGTATCATAGTCTGCCGGATTGCTTCTTTCCGGGTCGATTTTTAGGGTGTAATTGTAAAAGGTCCCGATAATGTCCCGGTGCATCCGGTAGGACTGGACACGGCCAGAATTTTCCGTGTCCGTTACCGCAAATGACCGTTTAAGCTCTGTTACCCAGAGTCTCAGATTAAGCCCATCAATGGTAAATACCGTGTTATCCATTCGTCACCATCCTTACACCTACACGCTGTTTCTCCTGGTTATTGGCCTTATACACGGCCCGGGCAAAGCGCTGCCCATCAAGTACCAGTTCGATGTTGATATCCCGTTCTCCCGCGCCAATTCCGCTCTCAAAGAGGGCCTCTTTGAATGCCTGTTTCATGGTGGACAGCGGCGATACCACCTCTGCCTCGCGCTTGTTATCACCCAGGATAGCCGCAAACTCTCCGGCCCTTGGCGGTACTACCGTTCCGGTGGCCAGGCGGGGCATTTTGTAGGGAACCGCAGCATATACAGAAGCTGGATATGCTTCATACTTGCGCGTCCTTCCACTTATGCTGTCAGAATCGCTGAAATCGGTCCCGAAAACAGCGTCTATGGTTCCTTTTATGCCGTCTATGATTCCTTCAATAATCTTTACGGCGCCCTCAATCACTGAGACAATTCCATCCCATATGCCAGCGAAGATATCCTTAACTCCTTGCCAGGCCGCTTCCCAGTTACCCGTAAAAACTCCTGTGATAAAATCTATCAATCCGCTTAAAACATCGAATACAGATCCTATCACATCTGCGATAGTCCCAAGAACGTCTATAACCACGTTACCTATTGCTTCAAGGACTGGAGAAATTAATGGAAACATCTTTTCAGCTATCCAATTTATTATCGGAAATACCACCTGTTCCCAGCATAAACGGATAAAATCTACCAGTTTGCCGATAAAACGAAGGGCGCTATTGATTGCATCTCCAACCTTTCCCTCCATTACTTCTTTGAATTTTTGGGCTACCTTATCAAGTACAGGTGCTATGTACGAATTGTATCCATCAAGAAGTATTCCGAGAAAATTACTGACCTCATCTTTCAATGTCATAATCAGCGGATGAATATGTGTATCGTAAAGTGCAATTACTCCATCTACTACATTCCTAACAACAGATGCAATTCCCTCAATAATCGTTTTTATAGGATTCAAGGTGTTTTCAATCGCTGTCTTGATTCTGTCTTTATTTTCGATGAATGGGGAGAGAAACAGGTTTGTTACATCCCGAGTGAATTTAGCCACCAACTCGGTAAATCCCATGAACAAATCTGAGAATATCTGAATAATAAGGCCCGTTATATCCTGTGCTGTTTGAGAAGCAAATACACTAAATACATCGGCAAATGCTACAAAAAAGTCCCCCCATAATGTGTATATCTCTGATGTCACATCAAAAACAGTGATAAGCCATTCCTTTATTCTTTCTGTGTTATTTGAAAGATAACTTTCAAATCCTCCGATCAAGTTCGCAGCGATCGTCAATCCAACGCTTACCATTGCACCAGCCATTTTTCCCGCCATGTCAACAAATGCGTTTACCATACGATTCGCCGACTCCATTACTTCTGCATCGGTAAAAATGGATTTCAGATGATCCTTTATACTCTGGAAGTCTTTTGAGATCTCATTTAAGATTGGCTTATAATCTCCAAGTCCTTCCCAGAAACCCGAAGCGAAAATGTCCTTCATCTCCAAAAGCCTTGATTTAATCGAATCCATTGTATCCTTGATCGCGTCAACCTGGGCTTTTATCTCATTGGATACCACTTCGGTTTTAAACATGTCCTCCGGCTTTAATTCGTTTTTATCCTTGTCCTTCTTTTTATGTGTGAGCTGGATAAGCTGGTCAAAAGGAGCCAGACTTTTTTCTGTCGCATCCGCCGCCTCTTCGGTTTCATCCTTTGTTTTATCTAGGCTATCTGCATAATCTTGCTGTACTTTTACCGCCTTAACAAACGTATCCTTCCCGGTAAGCGCTGCCAAAAGCTGCGCCGTCCAGGTTACAGCCTGGGACAAAAGATTGATAAACTGGGCAAGGGCCGGAGCCACAAACTCTATAAGCGGACTAAATGCTGTCGCAAAAGCATTTTTAAGCTGGGTCAAAGCTGACATTAAAATCGAGAGGGCCTGGTTCGTATCATCCGAATACTGCGCCAGGTTGTCCATTCCTTCCTTAAGCCCGGCTGTGACCATAGATATGGCCCGGAATACGGTGCTAAAGAGAATGGAGGTGGCAAGCATACGCCCGATACTCATTCGAGCGCCACGCGCAGATTTACTGGTATCCTTTAATGACTTATTAAACTTTTTCTCTGTTTTATCTGCTTTTTTCTGGGTTTTATCAACGCCTAATAACTGTCTTTTATAATCCTCTGCCGCCTGTTTGGCCTTTTGAAGCCCTTTGTATGCCTCATCATACGGGGCATCTCCCAGCCCATAACCAGCCTTCTCCGCGTAATACAACGCATCGGTATACCGGTCTATTTCGTCCTGTAAATTCTGTACCCTGGGAGAAGTCTGTTTGGCCGACTTTGCCACAGACGAGAAAGCATGCTTCGCAATATTAGGGATATCCTTAAAAGCCTGGGGGAGTATTTTCAAAGAGTCCTTCAGACTTACCAGAGTTTTCTCAACGTCCTCTGTCCCTTCTTTTACCCCATCAGTTTTGATCTTTGTATCAATTACAACGGTTCCATCCGGCTTCAAAATTACTCACCTCGCCCCAATAACTCAGCGAAAAACTCATAGTCTCCCTGTGTTCCGTTTGCGGCTTCTTTAAGCTCGCAAAGTTTCTGATTATTCCTCAAAAATTCCTGTTCCCACTTCTCCAGTTTCTTGCCCTTTGCTAATTTCTGCCGTATGGAAAGTACCTGGGAAAAAAGTCCGTCGTCAATCTCCATAAACCAGCCGTAAAATGTCCACCAGTGTATCGTCTGGCGGCCCCTGGTCTCGAATCCGGAGATTTTATTGACCGCGGGGAAGATTATGCCAGCATCCTGTTCCCAGTCCATTGTGCGGGCTGTGGGCTGTTCTTCTTCCCGGGTGATTCCGCAGTCGATAAACCATCTGGCAGCCTCAGCAGCTTCTTCCAATGCCTCTGGCGGAGGCAGGACCGGATAATACAGGATCTCTATCATGGCCTGGGTCTTTTCTTTTTCGTTCAGCTCGTCATCGCTAAACGCTGTCAAGATGTCCAGTACCGCCCGAAAATCCTCCCGTATCTCATAGTCCACGCCTCCCACGTTAAGGCTATACGGCAGATCCCAGGCCGCCACTACTTTGTCGGGAACGGGTATTTCCCCGGTCCCGCATGGTATTTCTCGGTATATTTTGATGCTTTACTCTGCATGGCTTCAAAGCTTTTTCCTGTTGCCTCTTCAACGATTTTCTGGACACTTTTTAAAATCACCAGTGCCCATGTCTCTCCATTTTCAAGCGGCGTGAACGGACTTGCGACATCAAACAGGCCGGAAGTGTCGGCCTTGAAAAGCTCGTCAAAACGCTCCTTTAATTCAGCGGCATATCTATTTTTAAGAGCCACAGCCTCATCTTCCGAGAGCTTATCTCTCTCGACCTTTTCCAGTTCATCACGCATTTTTTCAAACACCACAGACGCCTCTCGGTATCTCTCGATGATATCAATGTCCGTGGGGACAAACCGCAGAGTGGCTAACGCCTCTCCGTGCTGGTCCACGAAGTCGTAATATTTTACTGGGCTCTCAATGCTTACTTTGATGTTTTCCATGCTTCCTCCTTATAATGCCATCGCAGCTGCGGCGTCCGACGTAAATGCCATCGTGGCCGGGTCCACTACTCCCAGGATCCTGTCTCCAACGTAGTGCACGGTATGGGTTGCAGATACGCCCTTAAGGCCGCCAGCAAAGTCACCCAGTTCCACTACGCCCTCCTGGATCCAGGCACGCATTTTTTTACTCTCATCAGTTTTGTATCTCTTTACACAGAGATATTTGAGGTGCAGATCAGACAGTGTAGCCCTGTTCTCCATCAGCTCGTCAATCTTCTGTGCGTACTTGCTCTCACCGGACACATTCAGCGGGTCCACCGTCATACTCTCGGCGTATCCGGTGATGTCATAGTTGTTATTGCCCAGTACGTCCTGGCTCTCCTCAGTTTCTGCGTTCATGGAAATCGGCATATCCTCCACGCCTTTTCCGATGATCTCCAGGTTTTCCTTGCCTGTTACATTGTCGGATCCGTCAACGATCCAGAACACCATAAAATCTTTTCTTTTTGCCTCTCCGGCAGCATAGGTCCATTTCGCCATTTTCTTATTCTCCTATCTCTCAAATTCGTTTGTGTATGATACAGTTATCGGGAGCAGCCAGTCCTGTACACCGTTCTCCTGTGGGTCTGTCCCGTAGGAGTTGTCCCGAATTACCTTCGTGATTTTTCTGCCCCCGGACAAATCCGGGTAGCGGTCTAACTTGTATTTATATTCGCCAATGGTTACAGGTTCCTGGCATATCCATTTCCCCAAGGTGTCCAGGAACTCCTGTATGCTCATTTTCTGGCGCTCTTTGGCGCTCCCAGAAGCCCTGTACACAACGTAAAAGGGATACTGGCACGTTTGATAGACACCACCCAAAATATCCTCTGTCTCGGCGTATATAAGTGCTCCGGTGTCATTGGAGAAGGCAATTCCACTTTCCTCTCCCAGTTCCTCAAACATTACTTCTTCGTCCGGGTACAGGCCCGGGAACTGGTTTAAGAGCGACTTAATCGCCGCTGTTAGGACATCATATCCCCCGGCATCCTTCCCGATGGGCTTCAATTCGTTATCCACGCTTACCACCTCCCGCTGTTTTCTTCACATTTTTTACCCAGGTCTTTCCGTCTTTTTCTTTTGCCACATCAAACCAGTGGGACTGTGCCTTGGGATAGCTATATTTAAGGGGTCTGTTGGTTGGTACTAACGTTGCTCCTTTTCGGAATCGCAAAACATACTCCCCGCCGGGGCCTGTCGGTATTTTATATGGACCCTTTCCAGTGTCTCTATCAACCATGACCTTTCCCATATATAAATAACGTCCCTGTGGAGCATAAGCCGCATATACTTCCCCGGATCCCTGTATGGCTGCGCTGGCCGCTCTGGTTGTGTTAATAAAATTACTACCGTCCCGCCTTGGCATAAACGGCTCCATACTGCTCATTACATTCCCATCCAGTTGCCATTGAGCATCTTGAAATTGTTTCTCAAATCGGTGCATGTCCAGCTTGACCCGGATATCTCCGTCAACCACGGAAAATCCCTTGAAATGCTTTATCTTGCTTCTCGCCATAGCGTCACCTACGCAATCATCTTTGTGCTGTTTTCCTGGATAAACACCTTAATCTGATCGTATCCCCAGCCGCAGCTTATAAGGCTGCTTACCAGCATTTCCATAGTTTCTATCTGCTTCAATTCATCCGATGTTACATATTCCCTTATGCTTTCCCTCCCTTTTACTCCATACTGATCCTGGAGTTCTTTCATACTCTTGCCAAAAATGGTTTTATAAATCAGCTTGGTGTAATTGGGGTACATAAACTTCTTATGTGGACTGTCAGTCACCTTCATTTTGATGGTATCAGTCAAAATATGACGGACGATTATTCCCTTGTCCCTTTCAATCTGCCATTGCTGCCGCTCTGTATAAATGCGTTTGAGTTCAGATTCCATTGCGTTAAAGGCTTCTATGTATTTTAATTTCCACTTCAAAGCCTTTTCGCCAGTAAATCCCATTGCCAACAAAGAAAAGCCATCCCTTGTCACAAGATATTCTTTATACTTGCGTCCGTTTTCTCCGACATATTCTGACCCAATGAAATAATTTTCAACGTGGGGATTTCCACCTTGAATTAGCATCGGTATGATTCCTTTGTTTTTAACCTCCAAACCTTCTGCTCTTTCGGTATCTGATGTTCGGCCTTCGATTGCATATATTACTTCTCTATGGGTTTTCTCAAAATCCTCTGCAATTTGACGTGTTGATACTGTCAATACTTCTTCATATCTTTTCCCTGTAATCTCTACTAACATAAACTCCATCCTTTCTATGCGCTTATTTTCCTAGTAGTTCAAAGTGTGGGATCACCTTGTACGGGCCGCCCACAGATGAAATCAGATAAACAAAATCCTTTTCGGCGTTCATGAAGGCGTAAAATCCCTCATACCGCCTGTCTGTATAATCTGCATCATCAACGGGACCGTCTCCGTCCCATGCACCCGCCATAAAAAAATCTGTGGCAGGGTTGAAGGTGATACTGTCGTCCAACAGGTCATTCACCTGTTTCCGCCATTCCTTTGGCGGCAGCCACGGAAGTTCCTTCCCGGAGGCATCAACCACCACTCTTTTCCCATCTTTATACACATATGGAATGTGTAGCTGTGCATTATCGGTGCTGTCGGGGCCGTACAGCTTCATAATCTGCCCACGGTCAGTCTCCAGATACACCCCGGAAAGCACATGAGGATACCAGATAGCGGCAGTGCTGGATTCGTAAAAATTGAATATTGTTATAGTCGAATCAAAAATTTCCAGATCCTCCTTTCATTCTGCCGTTTCCTCTGAAAGACACCGCTTTTTCCAACGGCCATCCACGCTCTCGCCTTTTCATCGCTGTACCATACTTTATCCCATTGATTTCGCACCATTCTTTCGCAGTATGTGTTATGTCATTAATGGTTATATACAGATTTGTTCTTTTATTATTTGCCTGCTCTTTCGCCGTGGCCCACCTGCAATTTTCAGGACAATAATTTCCGTTTACATCTTTGCGGTCAATGGTAAGATTTTCCGAATACCCACTTTCAATGGCCCACTCCTTAAATTTCAAAAACGAGTCATCCCATTCTTTGCATACTGAAACGCCTCGTTTTCCGTAATTTTTATAGGAAGGCTCACTTTTTCTTGAACACCTTGCTCTCATATCAACCCAAATTGTATAAAGTCTCGTTTTCCTTTCTCCATGAATCCTCTTGACTTTTGATACTCTTTCGCGTTGATAGCATCCGCAACTATTCGTATTTCCTCGCAGAAGATTATTTGAAGCTGCAACAATTTGCTTTCCGCAATCACACACGCATATCCATTTTGATTGCCCTGGTTTATCTATCTTTTTAATTGCGGTTAATCTTCCAAATTTTTGTCCCGTTAAGTCCCTAGTAGGCCTTGGCATAAATCCATCTCCTTTTTGTGGAAAGGACTTACTGCTGTCTCCCGACATGAGCCTTTCTGAATTAGGGAATATCGCTGTACATGGTATCCCCTCCTTAAAAGTCAGCACATACGGCTTCTTTGAATTTTTCATAAAATGCTTTAACTCGCACGATATTGCCCATACACTCCTCCGGCACGGAGCCATAAAAGATAATGGTTTCCGGGTGTAATCGCCGTACCATCTCATTGTATCCGGCCAGGAATAATGCTTTTGATTCCTTACCATTCATACATCCGACGGACGATATTGCCACAGTACCGCCCTCCGGCTCGCCGTCGAAACACCATTCAAAGGAATCTGGCGTACTCCATGAGATAGTCGGGATAACCTGTATCCCGGCCTCTTGCAGATATGCCCCGCACCAGTGCTTACGATAATGGTTATATATCTGCATGGCTTTTGGAAAGTCAGTGTACGTGGAGAAATCTGGAGACATTACATAGCGGAACTGAGACAGCATGGGTATGTACCGGTCAATATTCGTCCAGAGTCTTTGAAAAATATAATCATCAACAAAACAATGAACGCCCTTCTTCTCCCTGTCTTTTGCGGTTTTTGCATAATTGAATCCTATCCACTCGCAACCGTCTGTAATTACAGTCGGTTTTATCTGCGGTATTCCATATTCTCCCACTCCATCAAATATCCGACGTTCCAGGTTGTCATAGTTCCGGCCGTTTCGGTAGTTCATGTGCTACTCCATCTTTTTAAATCTGTTCCATAATTCCGCAAATTTCTCCCAGCCATACATCGACACAAAGGCGACCAGAAATCCCGCTAGAACTGCCGCCAGAATCATGTACCACAAAATCGTCTGCTGGATGTACTGCATATACGCCACAAAGGCGGTCACTGTCATTCCGATGGACAAGACAAACACCAGGATATCTGTCGGGATCTTGGCAAGCACGCCTACACCCTTAAACACCTGTGTAATGACCGACACCATAAACGCCAGTGCGCCGATAACCGCCAGAATGGTGGTCATGTTCGCAAACAATGTTTCCATTTACTTTCCTTTCCGGAATCAGAGTAAGTCCAATTCCTTGAATACTTTGAAAATCTTCGGGGACTGAATAGCAAACCAGTCCACCACGGTTTCTTCAATTCCGATTGTTTTGTGTTCAAAGTTGCTGGACAGCCCGGATTCCTCCATAAACGCATGAATGATTTCATGCCGGAGACAGGTTTTCTGATAGTCCCTCAGATTTCCTTTCGCTCCAACCTGTCCCTCGCTTTTTTTCATATCGTCCACAACGATTTCCTTTGTCGAGGAATCGCAGTATCCGTCAAGCCCTTCCAGTGAAGGATATTTTTCCTCATTACCAAACTTTATTTCATATTCGGTTCCAAGGATATTCACTTTACAATCCTGCATATAGCAGCAACACTCCCTCGTCGGTTCTTAACCCCGTCAAATACAGCCTTGCCGTATCCTCCAGGTTTTTATTGGTTGCCTGTGCATCCCCCGTCGCCTGGTAGACCGTGCTCCATGCTTTCGCGCCGTTTGCCATTTCGGACGGTGAGGCATAGGAGATTGATTCGGAGCCAGCAGAGCGGGATGTCACTACTCCCTCCGCAGCACCGGGCCCGCCAGATGATGTCCCTCCAGCGGCCGCAGACATCGCCTGTTTATCTGCCAGTTCCAGTTGATATAGTTTGTCGCAGACCGCGCACACGGCCTTCTGCACCCTTGTCGCCGCCCTTTCGTTGGACGGTAAGCCGTCAGCCAATCGGTCAAAGGTTATAGTGTCCAGAAAGTCACTGGCGCGGTCTGCGATACGGTCAAAGTCCTCCGCCGGGACGACATTTCCGTGATAGGTCTGCTCGTAAAATGTAAATGTGGTGTATGCCATCCCGTCGGCCTCCGTTCTTATCCTCTTGTTATAATCTGTGCGATACCAATGGCTTTTTCCGGGAACCATTTTTCGTTCGAGCTTTCATTGCTATTCGCAATCGTCCAACTGGTTCCTGCTTCTAGCTCCGCATCCGTGGGAGAAAGTGCGTTTCCCTTCCAGCTAATGCCATAGGGAGAGAAAATCTTTCTCTGCCTGGAATACAATGTTGTTTCCCCGCCATTTTTCGCCGGGTCTCTATCCATTTCATATGGAACATCTGCTCCTACATTGGTATACTCAATCGCACCTGTAGCCATGACGTAGGTCGTATAAGCCGTCCCTGCGGGAAGAAGCACGACATATTCACCTTCTTCAATGTCTGAAATATCTTCTTGCACAGTTGTATTCTGTACCTCTCCAGCATTAGGCGATGTATTTACAACTTTAAGCGCGCCATTGCTCGTGCTTTTCGCCCTCACATATCCTTCCTTAATTTCTGCCGTCGGCATATTGTCATCAATCAACACAACACGTCCGTTCAGTGTTGCGAGCGTAAGGTCGCGCTCAATCCCGTTTGCGTCTGTCTGCTTCATATAAGACAATAGTTTAAGATTCTCAAGATGCGTGGCTACCATAGAGTGCATAATTGCAAGCGAAAATTTAGCCTTGTTATCACCAAGCGCTTTCTGAATGGCATTATTCAAAGTTGTCTCACTAAACACGTTCGCGTCTGCGTTGCGGGTAATATCGGACGTATGTTTCGCAACAAAGTCCTTTTCAGCCTGTTTGGAGTTCATTGAAAACACGCCTTTCAAGATAGAAAGAAGCGTTTTCTGGTCAACATCGTCCCAATACTCAGCAATCTCCTGCGCTGCCGGCATGAAATCCTCTCCTGTAATATCCGCAGAAAAATCCTTCTCCGTCCATCCATGCGCTCTTCCTACTACTACCCGGCTGTGCGTGTAAGTTGCACGGCTGTCGCTCTTAATATCAGTAGAGCCGTTATAGTTATCCGGCGTGCCGCCGATTCTCGCCTTAATAGGTACTGTAATCAGATTGCCACCTGTCTGCATGGGAAGCATACTTGCATACTCTGAGTGCTCAACGATTGCGCTGGATTTCAGAAATTCGTTGCGGTTGAGGTTCTTCACCCGGTCAACATACTTCCCAAATACTTCTCCGTTAAAATTCTTCTGGTCAAAAAGTGACATTTGTATTCTCCTTTTCACATATACTGTTCAATGTCCAGCCCCGGATTCTCATTCTTCATCTTCATCAGCTCCGACATGGTGTACTTCTTTCCTCCTGCTGGCTGTGCGCGTCCTATGGGCTGTGTAAATCTTGCCGCATTCTGCCGGGCCTTGATCTGCTCGTCATCGACAAACGCCGAAGCATCCTTTTCCTTCATCTGGGCAATAAGGTCATTCAGTCCGAGAATCTTTCCATCCTTCAGCTTCAGCCCAGCATCCTTGACCTCCGTCATGATGGCTCTTTTCGCTGCCTCACTGGAAAATTTGATTCCTTCAAACTCTGTTTTCAGAGCGTCCGCAAAATCCCTTTCATACAGCTTAGCTTGTGCATCCTTCTCGGCATCCTCGGCCTTCTTTTTCCAGTCAGACAGTTCCTTCTGCATAGTGTCGAGGTCAACACCTTCAAAGCCTTTCAGAGTGGTTTCTGCCGTCTCGGCCTTCTCCTTCCAGGTGTCCCGGTCGGCCTCAACCTTTCCCAGCTTTTTTTCATGTTCAGCTTTCGTGATGTAATTCTCTGCCACCTTTTTTGTAAGGTTTTCCTTCTTGTCTGCTGGAACCTCGATTCCCAGTTCTGTCAAAATTGCTTCAATATTCTGCATTCTTTATCCTCCTAAACGTGATTAATTAACCGCCCGTCAGCGGTATGGATTAAGCCCGATAAACCACGGGCGAGGTAGCTGAGGCTGCTGGATTTGAACCAGCGTAAAGAGCGTTCCTTCTCTGCCGGGGTCAAAACCCGGTGCCTTAACCGCTTGGCGAAGCCTCATGAATGGGGAAAGATGGAGTTGCACCATCCGAGCCCGAAGGCAGCAGATTTACAGTCTGCCCCGCTACTATCTACGGAATATCTCCCCAAGATGCCCGGGATAGAGAACCGGGCGAAAAGTGTAATGATCGGCACCGTCTCAACAATGCGCCTACATCATGTGCCGGGACTCGAACCCGGCTGTATGCCTTTCACGATTGCTGGAATTACATTGAGAATGAAGAGTCCCACGATTGCATTTCGCGGGATTGCACACAGACGGAATCGAACCGCATTTTCAACCTTCCGTTAAGGCTGTGTGCAACTTATGAAAGGAGGTATGTAACAAATATTAGAAAAGCATGGCTTGCGCGGGGTTATGCAAATCCATACTATAAATGTCATATTGCTTCCTTGATACTATTTTACCACATTTTCCATTTTTACCTCTCAGCACGTTTTTTTGTTTTCAAAAGGCGGTGAGTCTCCCCACCGCCCTCATTTACATCATCTTACGCAGTTTGTCCACATAACGAGAGATGGTCTCCCTCTCTTCTCTGCAATCTGAATCCCGACTCATATCTCCCAGCTCCTCGGTCAAAGCATCCATATGCTCCTCTAGGGCGGCCAGCATACGCCGCTTGCAGTCCTCGGATTTACCATTACGGTAAGACTGTTTGCTGTCCATATACTCAGCATACGGGTCGTTGGCACCATTGGCCCGGCTGTAATGGCCTCTTACATAATGCTCGCCACGGCGGGCGTAAGAGGACCCGTTTTCATAGTCCGGCATGGTTCTTCCGTCCTCCCGGCTGTACCGTCCCATACTGTCACGTTTCCGTCTCTCGCTGTAATCGCTCTGGCCACGGCTGCCTTCCATCTCATCAAGGACCGCATTGTAATAGCCCTCTTTGCATTTCCAGTATTCGACGTTCTCCATGTCCTTCAGCATGTCGATAAGTTTGTATGCGGTTTCAAGGTTCCCTGTGTTCAGACCCTTTTCCGCGATTTTATCCAGTTCCTCCCGGATATTCTGCATTAATTTATAGCTCATGGTCTGCCCTCCTTAACCACATACCCGGACAGCTGTAATGTTCGGGTTATCTACCAGGACCGGAATCGTTCCGGCGTTTTTAACGGAAACGTTTTCGCAGCATCCGCAGAACACGTCAACGTATGTCTGGGACGACACATTAAAATACTGTTCTACGGCTGCCGGAGTAGCGCGCATGACCGTCCCGCCGAGGATTTCTCCGTCTCTGGCGATTCCCAGGGCCACTTCTCCTACCGTTTCTCCGGTCGGTACTGCGACATTACCGGAAAATGTAACCAGATATCTACCGGGCTTCGCAAGCGTGATCTGTGCGCTCCCGGCCCTGTGCCTTTCTGCACATCCGCCCTTTGTGGCAACCACCGAAAACGGGATTGACTGTCCCACCGGCACAGTGACTGGCGCTGTATTTACTAACTCAATCATAATATTCTCCCTTCTGCGCAAAAGGACAGGCTTTGCGGCCTGTCCATCTGCGTAATAACGGCATCAGCCGAACATCATAGCAAAACGCTACGAAGATACTCAATATGCAGTTTTAGCATCCGCATCCTGGATTACAACCACATCCGCCGCCAAAGCTAAAGCCTGTCGGGTTGATGATGGATGTGTACGGGGACATTACCGGATAAGAGGGTACCGGTGTAGGTCTCAGCGCATTAATAATGCTGTTGGTCTGTGCATTGTTGGACAGCTGAAGCTGTGCGGACTGTAACTCAGTCTGTAAGGACTGGATCTTGTCCTGCGTGAACAGATCAATGATACGCTGGGTCCCGGCATTCTGCGCCTCGATCACATCGCGGAATCCGTTGTTTACGGTATTCTGGAGGATGTTGGTCTGGGCTGCCATGTTGTAGTTTACGCCAGCGATTGCCTCTCTGGTGTCGCAGCAACACTGCTGCATCTGATAACCCAGATTGGACAGATTCGCATTTACACCAGCAAGGCCGTTGCAAAGCTGTCCGGAAAGATTCTGGATACCGTTTTCGATTCCCTGTGTGGACAGTGCTGCGTCGATATCAGCGCGGGTCGCATAGCCCTGGAATGCCGGAGAGTTTGCGCCTCCACCATTTCCGCCCCAGCCGCCGAAGCCGCCCCAGCCAAACATACCGAAAATTAAAAACAGGATGATCCAGGCTCCCCAATCTCCACCGAAGCCGTCATTTCTCCCTGTGCCGCCAGTTAAAACGGCAACATCAGAAGCAGTTAATCCGTCTGTCATAGTAATAATCTCCTCCGATTATGATATTTACAAACCGTGTGCACCCGGTTATGTACTACTTAAAAAAGCCTTTGAATACGCCCTGCATCTGTTGAGCCATCTGCTGGGCCTGGTTAAGTTGCTGCTGGCTTATCCGGCCAGACTGTAACAGTTTATTGATCTCTTCATTGGGGTTCTTACCTTCCATTTCTTTCCGGAAGCGCTGGAACTGTTCCATCATTCCAGATGGCCCCCCACCATTCAAAGCGTTAAACAATGGATTCGCCATGCTTACCTCCTTCTGGCTTTGTTGCCGTTTCAAGATAGCTGTATAATTCCTCGTATTTGCCCCGCAAATCGTCATATTCCTGTCTGGTGACATATTTATCGTCAAGGTTTATTTCGGCCTGTTTCTGTGGCTCCTGTGAGCCCAAAACAACCTCTTTATAAGCAAACGTCCGAAGTGTCGGCATACCGGCGGCATCTGTGGTCTTTATGTAAAAATTGGAGTTTTCTGAATCCATCAGAAGGACGCTTGTGTTTGGAGCCACAAGATACGACTTGGCCCCCGCCTCGCCCTGTACCCACAAAATCCCCTGGTTTACTTGCTGGGATTGCTGCGGTTGCTGATACTGGGCCTGCATCTGTGCCAGCCGGTCCATTTGCGGCTGTAATGGATTCATTTGCCTAAACTGATACGGATTGTACCCATATCCAGGCGTATATGGTAATGCCATGCCTGTCCCTCCTATGACTAAATCAATGACTTTGTATGACTAAATTATGGCATAAAAAATAAGCCTTTGACAGGCTCTTAAAGTACTGTTAAAGGCTTAAAAAAGTATATCAAAAATTTAATGTTCTGGTAAATAACGCACTCAGCTTTTACGTTTCTTTTTGGCGGCTTCCATAAGATCATCAACGTATTTCTTTACCGACACACCTTTATGCTTTGCTTGATTTCTTAGACTTTCCGCGTACTTAAGAAAATCCTGCCTCTTCAGGACATCTATAACCTCCCCGTATGTTTTTCGGTTGTCAACTGCAACTTTCATGACACGATATGCCTGTTGCATGCTCTCAGCAAAATCTTTCGAAACATATCGTTGCATAGTGGTATCCTTGTATGGATAATATCCAGCAGTGCCATTAGCTAGAGCTGTATTCCTCATTGAATCCAACAAATCTTGTGCGTATTTTTTTTGTTTATCAGTCCCTGTCTTTTCAGATAAAGAAATAGGTTTAAACATACTCTCTTTTTTTAAACCACTCCCCGAACCTCGTCCGCCCATATACTACTCCTTTCCTAAAACCATTGGCCAGTACACCCGGTCTATCCACTCATTCATTCTTGTGCTGTTGGTCATTTGTATAATTTTCCGATTGACCCGTCTGCTCACCTGTTTGACAGTAGTCATTTCACAGTGCATGGATTCAGCACATTGTTCCAGAGGTACGCCCTTCTTTCTGAGATCAAAAAGCGCGGATTCCTGTGGGCTGAAATTGCAAAATTCTTCGTAATATGCCAGCTGTGGCACCGTGAAATCATATACCTTCAAAAAGATTCTCCTTACTGCGTCTGTGCCAGATAGGAAATGAGCTTGTCTCTCGTTTTTTTTAACTGCTCCACGTTGTTCCCGGATATCTGGCTGTTAAGCATAGTCACCAGCGTTTCCATGATGAGGCTGTCCCGCTCTCTGATTTCTTGCATGGCCTCATAATCTCTCTTATCGTGCCGCTCCAACGTTTCCACCCGGTCATTCAGCTTTACCGCCGGGGCTATCCACTTATGTATGACCGCCGCTGCTCCGCCGATAACAGAGATACCACCGCAGACGGCAAGAATTGTCTGTACTGTCTCCATAACATTCATATGCTTGCACCTCCTGCCTATTTGTTCCATGGCTTAAATGCTTTTATCTTGCCCAGCAAAGTATCTGCTCTTCCATCAAAGCATATTGCTCTGTCATCGACATAACAGATTGCTGGTGGTTTTTCTTTACACACATCATCAACCACAATACCATTTTTTCTAAGCCATTCGAAAATAGCCACTTGCCCCTCGTAGTAAGCACAGCGAGTCGAAACAATGACAACTTCGTACCCTTCTGCTCTTATATCATCAATAGCTTCTTTTATGCCGTCTACCGGAGGGTCTGGAATAACATTTTCTCCCTGCCAGCCAGATTTGTAGCTATGTATAACTCCATCAAAATCAAACACGACTGTTTTTTTGTTCACGTTTTTCCCTCCTGGTATAGTTTTCTTGTTTCCGAGTATGCAAAAAGCACATAGCTTATTATTTCTCCCAGTAATAAATTGGTATCTCCTGTCCGCTGTCCCATGTGTCCCAATAAAATCCGTCCTGTACGCACACCACATGGCCGTCGATAGCCAGGATATAGGTTCCCACCGGATGATCCCGGCAGAAGTCGTCTACGGTGTACACATACTGGCCGTGGTCGTCCACGATGCTTCGGTGGAATCCGTGCTCCCGGAGATATGCTCCCCAAACAACATTGGCAGACGGCATATCTGACAGCTGACAGGCTTTTACCATCACGCCGGAAAACGCCGTCTCCCAATCAATGTCAAGGGCCTTGCATATCGCCCGGATAACGCAATCGCCCACTCGTCTGGCGCTAGGATTAGGATTGAATTTTTTCCATCTGCTCATCTATTTCTCCTTTTTGGTCTATATCAATTATGTGTATAACACCCAAATTACCAAATCCAAATATCTCTTTCATCCATACCCAGAAATCATATAAACCTTTCATAATCATTTCCTTTCTTTCCTATCCTTCTCTTGCTTGCGTTCTTCCTCTTTTTCTCTCCTCTGCCTAATTGCATTGGCTTGATTTGCTGCTATAATCCCTTGTATCATAATTGGCATAATCATCCTCCTTCAAAATCAAACATAACTGGCTTTCCCATCTACTCATTCTACCACCATCATCAATTCCCTTAAAATACCCAATACACCGCTCGCGTCTGTTCTGTAATACCTCATTTTTTCCTCGTCAGAAAAAGTATCTATCATGTCGAGAATCTTTTTCTGTTTTTCCAGAGCGGCTATACTCATGTCAAGCGCTATATTAAGCATAGAATACCCACTTGTCGGTCTATTTTTCTCTAATGTATCTATTGCGTCATCCACTGTAAATCCCATTTTATCGCACATAATCATTCCCCTTTCACGTTCTGATACCTCCGCGCCGCCCCTCTGGCTTTTGCGGCCTGTTCACGGCTCCAGCGGGCAATCTGTAACCTCTCATTGAGCGGGCGAAGGTCGTTTTCCTTGCAAAACTCGCTATAAGCCCTATTCTGCTTAGATAACAAGTATGACTTTCGGTCAAGCGTCTGCTGCAATTCAAACTTCGCCGCTTCATTCTGGCATTTCTCCACGGCCTCTTGCAGTCCCATGACCTCCCGCTTTGTCTTGCGGACTCGTCGCTCTAATGTCCTTTGGCGTTGCTCCAGCTTTTCCATGCGGACATTATCGGCGGTCTGGATGTCGGCATACGGATTATTCACACCATCCCCGGATCCGAACGAATGGCGGCAGTTGTACCCCGAAAGACCTACACCAGTTCCGTACCCTGTCCGCTCATAAAAGTTCGGAAAGCGTTTATCACGCCCGGTCCGGCTGTAAAACTGTCCTTGCCACCAAAGATGATTGCCCGGGTTCTGTCCGCCGTCCCCTGTTCTGGCCCCGATATGCGCCGACACAAGAATGATATCCCAGTCCATTTCCTCCATGCGCTTGATTGATATATCTCCAGCGGCCTGGGCTATCCCGGTACGCACTGCCCGCGCTGTGGCGACCTCTATGGTGTCACGGTGACCGGAAGGGTAGTCCACATACACTCCGCCGCTTGCAACGGCCTCCACGGCCTCTCTGACGGCCTGTGAGTAGCTTGTGGCCCCGCTCATGACTTTATTATAGGCAAAATCACATTCGTTCAGAAAAAGCTTCTGTGCGGCTTCTGCGGTGCTGCGGGTCATGTTCCGCCATTCCCCCAGAGTGGCGTTGTAGTTTCGTTCCATGAGCCGGATCAGCGCCGGGGATTGTGTCAGCGGCATGGGAGACAGCCCGGCGGCCTGGTATATCTTGTCATCGTATTCCAGGGCCTTGACTCCGGCCTCTTCCATAGCCGCCTTGATTTCCTTCTCTTGCCGCTTCGTATACTTCGCCAGCTCCGCCGTGATGTCCTGTAAAAGGTATCCGCTGTCCTGTAACACCTGGATACGCCACGCATCGGAGGAGGTAAGGAGGTAATCGTCCCCTCGCCCAATGCGTATCATCATGCGGTCTACAATCTGGCGGATTATGTACTCATGGAGCTGGGATGCAATGTTTTCCGCCCCGTCCGCTATTTGCTGGAGATAATGAGGGTCAAGCATATTTTTTCTTTACTCCTGTTATCTTACATTCAAAATCTGTCATTCCATTTCGCGTTTTTACGCGGAAGTCCGCATATCCTCCACTACAAACTATACCTCTTTTCTTCAGATACTCAGCGACTGCTTGGGTAACATCATCCGATGTCAAAACAACCGTAGTTTCTTCTCTCATTTTATTCCTCCTCACTTATTATTTTTTCTTCTTCCTTTTGTTTTGCCTTTTTACGCCATCAATACAATCAAAAAGCAAAACAGTACCTATAATTACCACGATTGCAAATAATATTTCCATGTTATTCCTCCTGGAAAAATCCCGGTTCCTCTTTCGGCTGTGCCGCCGCCACCATTGCTGCCGCTTCTTCCGGCGTAAATCCCTCATATTTTTCTAGGTAATACTCTTTTGTGTAAAACCCTTGTAATGTAAGCTGGTACGCCCTCGCCCTGTCCTCGTCAAAATTATATGTAATGTCCCCGAAGCTGTACACCACATCATAATTACCTTTGGGGGCTAACCCATACCCATCTGCATATACAGACATTGCGTAGATAGCATCATTCAGACAGCTTTCCAGCTTGTCCCGGACATCCTTGATAAACTGGATCGTCCGCTGCTGCTCCGCTTCAACGCCTGTCGCTGTCTGGATCCCGGAGGATTCGTTGAATACGAAATACCCGTTAGAAAAGCCGCACTTGTACCCGATCTGGGACAGAAGGGCATTAATCCCGGAAAGCCTGGTATCAGTGTTAAGCTGCGGGTTAATCTCCTGGTAAAACTCCTCCGGGCTGTTACCAAACACATTCTTGACATAATGCGGCATCTTCACATCCGCAACACGTCCATTAAGGCTTTTCCCGCTGTCGTACATAAGCCGGTCATCTGCCAGGATTATCTTTTCGCTGTCATAGACCTCTCCTGCGTTTCGGCTGTATGCGATATCCAGGTCCTTCATTTCTTCGATGGCCGACGCAAAAACAGGCATCCCAAGTGGAGAAGCAAGGTCTATATTATTCGCTCCGGGAGTTCGGAACACCCCGAACATGGAGGAATCTAACCGCTCGTTGTTGTCTTTTATAATCCGCTCAATCGGGGCCAGATGCGCCCATCTTGTGTCGGTTATCGCAATCGGGTCACCGATAGAACTTGAATTCCTGGAAACGTAGGCTTTATTTTCTATATAGTACGGATATACCGTCTTTCCGTCTTCCTGCTCTGCCACAAAATTATGGTACTCCAGGCGAGTGTAATATTTATCGTTTTCCTCATATGTTTCCCGGAAAACGATTCCCGTAATATTGTTGTTCCCATCCGTCTCTGTCACCATGAAATTAAGAGGGGAGACAAAATCAAACCCATCATCCGTAGGCTTGATAATGATTGTGCCGTATGCACATCCATACTCTACCCAGTCACGAAGATTATAATACGCCTTATCAATCTGCTCCTGGAGCCATTTCCCACGCTCCCCGCCGCTGACCTGTATCTTAATCCCCAACATAACAAGACGCGCTGTCTCAGAGCATACAGACTTCGCAAAGTTGATAGTCTTAATTCTCTCCTCTGCGTCTAACCAGTATGGAGTTCCCTGGTAAATGTTTGCCCATTCTGAGATTTTCGTCAGCATCTGCGCCGATACGATATCCTTTACCCGAAAATCTTTTTCTGCTTGTTTTCTGAATATCATCCCTATCCACCTTTTTACTGTTGCTATCAGTCCCATTTAATCACCCAAATCAACTTCCGCGAAAATCATCGAGCAACCATCAGTCCATATTCTTTCAACTTCCAACCCCATCAAGTTTATATCTTGTTTTTCCCACTCTTTCTTATTGTGCAAAGCATTCATTTTTACACTCAGCTGTTCATTTTCATCCAGAACAGAAATCAAATCCTTTATAGTCATATTTAACCACCTATGCCATGTAATAGCCTTTTGCTTTAGCCTCCTTAAGTTCGCCTTCGTAGAAATATCTTTCCACTCTTTCTTTTATGCCATAGCAATCCACTTCCATATCCAAAAGAAATACTTTCTCTTTCGGATCACGCCTTTGACATATCTTTTTATCAAATTCCTCTGTTACATCTCTTTCACTGTATATTTTTTCAATGTAATGCTCTAATAAGTTCATTATGCGCTGTGTCCTCTCCTCATTAACAACGGGCTTGTGGCATATAGCAAAGTATCTATCCAACAGTTGTTTCGATCTGTATAATCGGAAATCACTTCCCCATTGTCGTCCGCTTCATTCTCATGTTCTATGATTTCCATATAGTCTCTCGGCGTTCTGTCCGGGGCTATAAAGATTGTCTTGCATTTCAGCCATTCAAATGTATTCATGCGCTGTGTCCCCTCCGCATTGCTATAGGAGAAATTGCGTACCGTAAAGCGTCTATCCAGTGGTCATTTCCGTCCGGGTAATCTGCTATCACTTCTCCGTTGCCGTCTACTTCGTGTTCGTATTCTGTGATTTCTTTGTATGCCCGCGGCGTTCTGGCCGGGTCAATAACAATCGTCCGGCACTGTAACCACTCAAAGGTGTACTTCCGACTTCCCGGAGTTACAATAGCGTTTCTGGCCGGGATCCCGGCGTCCCGAAGGTCCACAATGCTTTCCTGTTCATCCACGCCGCACATCAAAGCATAGTCATCGTATCCTTTATCCTTTATCATCTGCGCCATATCCGCGTTTCTTATCTTGCATCCGCCCAGCTCATCCAGTAGGACAATCTGCTCCTTATTGGGCACATAGGCGGCCCGGATAAAGGCTTTCGGGTCCGGGTACCATCCGAAGTCCTGCCCTTGATAGATTGACTGGTATGTCTGGATCTCCTCATCGGTTATCGTGCGGATCTCCAGCATGTCAAAGATATTGGTTCCCAGGCCCACCGGCTCGCCCAGGTACTCGTGGCGATATGCCCGCTCATTTGTGGCCTTTAAATGCTCGGCGTCGGCTATAAACTGGTCTCCCAGCCAATCCGCCGGAACGCTTGTATAATCGCTCTTGTGCCTGTAACTGTCCTTTCTCGGCTCGTTGATGTACACATTTGCCCAGTTACTACGACTGATAGGTGGGTTAAAGGATTTGAACACCACAAACTTGCTCCCACCGCGGAGAATAGACTGCTGTACTGTACGTATTTCTTCGATTCCAGAGAACTCGTCCAATTCCTCCAGCCAGAGGTACTTGAAATATCCCCGGCTGGTCTTGATGGACTTCGTTTTCTTCGCTTTGTCCAGCCCCCGGAAGATGATTTTCTGCCCCGTGGGTTTGTACACATACTGCATAGGGCTGACGCTGGACGCCCACAGGTCGTTAGCTCCCAGAGCGTCAATCGCCCATGCAATCTGTTCAAAGACGGATTCCCTCAGCGTATTCCCGACCTTACGGAATACTACCGCGTTGCTGAAAACGCCGTCCTTTGCGTCCTGCATCATCCCCAGTACAGTCTCCACGGATATGAAAGATGATTTACAGCTACCTCTACCGCCATAGCACGTATAATAAGTATGCTTGCCATCCATGATGTCATTATGTATATCGTAAAATGATGGAGCGATTATATCTGTCAAAAAAATCTCTGTTTTCACTTATGCCCTCGGCATGGTGTTGTAAGTGCCTTTTCGGCGTTCCATCCAAGCATCCGTAATCTTGCCTCAATGGTGCCAACATTTAATCCGGTTATCTCGCTCCATTCTGCCAATGTATGCTGTTTCCCATTGTACTCAATAACATGATTGTTTCGCTTGTTGTTAGCCTGTGTCTTCATATTAGCCCATCTACAATTACCGGGACTATAATCTCCATTTACGTCTATTCGATCTATGCTCAGGCTTTCATTGTACCCATTTTCAAGAGCCCATTTCACAAAATTTTCAACTCCATGCGCTCCATCCCATTCAGCACATAGTTTTATACCTCGCCCTCCATAATCTGCATAATCACAGCAACCCTCACTTTTACACCTACGTTTCATCCCTTTGTAAATCTTATACAATCTACTTCTTGCCAAACCATGCTTTCCATTTCTCTCTGATAATATTTCACTGCGTAAACAACCACACGACTGTGTATTTCCATTTCTGAGCTGTGCACCTTTTACATAACACACATTCCCACAGTCACAAATACATTTCCAAAGATAATGACCGTATTTATCATACCGTCCACTTGAACGGTCACAGACTGTTAATTTTCCATATCGTTTTCCTTCCTCATCTATCAATTTTGGCATTTTATTCTCCTTTCAGTGGACAGGGTAAAAGGCGGGGGCTATGATGTCAGTAAGCTGGATTGTGTCAGTCAAGCTCGGCTCCCTTATCTACCATTAATTTCTGGATAACAAGCCGGTTCATGATGTGAGTAAATCCAATCACATCAATATTATCTTCTGTAATGTTACAGTACCATCCCCACATCGCATAAATCATAGCTGTAAAATCTTCGGTCAGCTCCTCTTCTGCAAAATCAAGCGGAGAAAGTGCTGTTGCTTCCTTGTCTTCTTCGGTTTTGTACACATCTGTCAATGCAGTTAAAAAGTGCCTTATCTTATTTTCAAACTTATCCATCTCTCTACTCCTTCCCCGGCCTCGGTATGTTATTCACAATAACAACGCCGCCGGTATCTGTGTTCTGCCCTTCTGTCCGTTCGTGACGCTTCATCAGCTCCCTCCCGGCAGCCATCCTGGTATCAAGCGAAGCCTCAAGCCCAAACTGGTCCTTGACCTCTCCTCGCAGCACCGCGGAATAAAATCTTTGCACCTCGGCGGCGTCTGCTATGCGGGAATCGTCAATCTGTTTCTGGCGTTCTGCAATATATGCGCAAATGGCAGGTTTTTGCAGGTTCTCCTGTCCTATCACCCGCGCTGTTTTCTCCGAATATCCCGCTCGCTTCGCCGCCTCAGTCGCATTTCCACACTTTAAATACTCGTCCGCAAACGCCTTTTGCTTCGGTGTAAGCATTTAGCCACCGTCCTGTCCTAATAATTCCGGGTTGTCAAAAATGTTTCCTTCTATAAGCCGGTCAGTCTGATAGCTTCCTTCGCACTCGCATAACGAAATCGGTCTTTCATCATCCGGCTGCTGTATGCACCAACAAGCCCAGCCTTCAGCATATACTACTTGTCCAAAATAGTCTTCCTCTGGCTCCATATAGCTGTAAGTATTGATAGAGATAATGTCTTTTTCCCATATCCGTTTTCCGTTCTTGTCTTTCATCCCGGTATACTGGCAGAGAGTTTCAGGATTAACTTTATACCATTTCTCAAATCCGATATTCTTATCGTGTTCATCAGCATACATATTAGATTTTTCGATAGGAATAATAATGGCTTCGTATCCTTCAGCAGCGTCAGTCGAATAAATGATATTCCCCTCCACCCATTCTCCATTATCTATCCGCTTCGCTCGGAATAATATTTCTCTCATCTTTCCATCCTTTCGTCTGTTCCCATATCTCCGCCAAGCACTTCACTGCCTCCACCGCGCTCGCCGTCCGCAATATCTCATAGTCCCTCATTCTCCATCCGTTCCGTGTTTCCTGGAGTGTAGGTGTCGACAATATCCACATGGTTATCATTCTCCCCTGTTCCGGGCTGTAAAATTGACTGGTTCCGATCTTGACAACAAGGTCAGTGGAGAGAATCGCGCGCTGAAGTTTTTTAAGTGTCAAATTAAGATTCATCTTCTCATTCCTTTATCTTAATTTTACCACAATTCCGCGTGCTACCTCTCCTCACATTTTCAGCCTTTCCACTGTCCCGTCATACGGAGCCAGTGGTAAAATTTGGCCATTGTGCCGCGCTTGTATGAGTAAAAATCGTCCTCCGTAACAGGGATGTTCCAGCCTTTTTTTATCAGTGTGCGGTATCCCTCGCCCTCTTTGGTAATAGACTCGCATACAGCCTTCTCGAGGCCAGGAGCCGCGCTTTTTGCGCAGTTGTAGAGGACGGAATACTCCCCCGGCTTCAAGTCCAGGCAGCGCTCCTTTAATCTGCCCTCGTCTCCTGGAAATACTTCCAGGTCAATGAGTGTCTTTTCCCTCGTCCGTATACTTATCCACCCCCTTCGCTTATTTTCCCCTCTTAATCCTCCGGCTTTTCTTCTTTTTCCCACACAGGGCCGTCTTTCCTCCGGAATTTACCTGTCTGCCGTAGATAAAAGTGTTGAAATTACTTCTGCTCATTATTTTCCCTCCCCCAAAAGCTCATTAAATTTCTCAAAAGCCCTCTGAGATACCTTGTTGTTTTGCTTCTCCGGCTTCAAACTTATGGATAGGTGGGTGGTAATAATATGTCCTAGTTCCCTTGCCATGTTTTTCCTCCCCTGGGCCAGCCCGTCACGGTATCCTTTTGCCGGGCGGAAGTCATTGATTTTCTCTTTTCCCTCTCCCTGTCCTCCGGCGGTCTTGTTGTATCGGCACTGATAGCCGCGCCTCGTGTATTCCAGGATCCAATATTGCTCCCACTTGTCTAATTCTGATTCCGGGTAATGCCGGATCCCGATTCTCCAGCCGTAAGGATTCTCCTCGCTCCAGAATCCTCGCTTTTTGAGGCTGAGATCTATGTGCTGATATCCAGTGAGATGGCTGCACATCCGCTGCATGATATGTACTGCCTGGCCGATGTAAAAATAATTGATTCCGTTCTCATCGGTCCGGGTCAGAAAATAGATTCCACTGTTATCATCCAGGTTTGGATTGATTTTCAGTAGCCGTTCCCGATTCTTTTTCTCTATCGCCTTTACTTTGGCAATCTTCTTATACTGTCTCACTCTTTGCTTCCTTCCCCTTATACGGTTCTGGCAACGGCATCCAGGCATTGACAATCAGCCCATAGCTTTCGCACGGGTAATTTCCGTATCCTATATAAAACTGCCCGTCCTCATCGTTTCCCTCGTACCTTCCGATATCTAGATGTTCCAAATTTTCAAATGATACCAGTACATATGATCCATTTTTAGGTGTCCGATCATCTGCGAGAATCCATTTTGAGGATTCTAAGTGCCGTTTCAAATTGTTAAAATTCTCCCCCACTTCACAACCGTTTCTCCACGGCGTGTCTACCAGCTCCGGGTGTTTGATCTCCATCTGGATAGCCCATAAAAGGTTCCAGGCGGCGGCCCGGAGATGTGGCTCGTCCTTCCATCCGTCCATATACTTTGCAATATGCCTGGCTGCGGAATCCAGAAACGAGTGTGTAGGTATCCCCTTGTCCACATTATGCTCGCCATACTTCAAGGCCCCCTCCTCACAGTGTTTGGAAACCTCTATGATGGCCGCCCAGGGAAGGAGATCCATCCTCCCCTTACCGGCGTGCATATCCCGGACGGCTCCGGTGTCAAATTTTGTGCGCTCCCCACTGTCTTTGATCATCGCTTATCCTCCTCACTGGCGTTGATTAAATCCGACCATAGTACACTTTCGCATACTCCGCTCTTAAGCTGTACATGGACAAAATACTCATATATGCCGATAACCGTTGCTTTTCTCTGTACCCCGGTCTTAACTGCATACAAAGAGTCCTTTGCGCTTCCCTTTTGGGTCATTATCGTGACCTTTGACCCGATCTTAATTTTCTTTTTTGCCTCTGCCACATTGCGTATTATCACTGGTCTCCCTCCTGTTTTTGATATCATCCCAGATCATCGCCTCATAGTTATTTTCCCTACTCTCAAAGTTATCAAATCGGGTTTTAGGCTTTTTAACATCCTGGTGTTGTGTAGGCGCTCTATTTTGAGATCTTGACAACCAACTGTGGATAAATCGTCTGATTCCTCTTTTCGTTTTGCGGTTACGAGGATTCCCCATTGACCATCCAACCATATTACGGATTTCTTGTCTGCAATCTATGCCCGGATAGAGCTGCTGGAACTCGTCCACGTCGTTCTCCGTCACGTTGTACAGGGATCCGTCATTCAAAGGGATTTGTGCAAATGTAGGGCTGGCCGGAGTGGATGTTTCCAGCTCCGGGCATAATTCTTTTATATTTTCTTTTTCCTTTACATTTACATTTTCCTTTACATTAACATTTACATTAGGTTTTTCATTTTCATAACCACTGGTTTTTATATTTTCTTCATTTTCATAACCACTGGTTTTTATCGACGGCCTTCCACCCTTTTTTCCATCATTTTTGCGCTTGATATTGGCGTCAATTTGAGGTTTTGCCATATCATAGGCAACCATATACAGGCCCTCTTCTTCTGGCTCTGTTCCGTCCAAGCCGTAATCAACGATGGCCCATAGAGCCTTTAGCTGTTCGGCTTCCGGCAGCCGCTTGATTGCTTTCGCAAAACTACGGTAAAATATGAGGCTGTCCCGCTCCGCATTATCCATTTCCTCCTCCAAACATTTCCATTTGTCCAGGAATCATATTTTCCATGCTCTTTATAAAACGCTCAGATCCCTTTGTAGAGGCTTTTATGGCTCTTGCCCTGTTATTCTGCCTCCGTATCCATTCAGCCGCTTCTACGGCTCCCTGGGCCGTCCTGGATGGTTTATAATATCCACTCCCATTGTGGAGCTCTATGATGGAGTGTTTTTTTCTCAAACTTTCGATTGCTGCTCGGACCAGGCGGTCATGATATCCAGTTAAAACAGTCAACTCATACCGGCTCACAGCATTCTCTGATCCAGTACCTATGCAGTTATAGACTCGGGACTTTACAGCATCAAAATCTTTCCTCTGTTTCATTTTCCCCTCCTTTCCGGCCCGGCCTATGCCGGACCAGGAGTAATATAAATGGCATCTAATACTGTGACATATTATTCCGCCACCAGAAGGCTATAAATAGGATTTTCCGAACTCGGAGATAAACTGCTGCCGGGTCCCGTGCTTATTCTCATAATCACGCTGGCACGCCGCCTTAAGGTATCCATCAAGTTTCTTGTTCTCCGGTGTAGGCCGGAACCTTGCCCCATTAGGGTGCATGTCATATCTCAGTGGGATTACATATCCATACTTTTCGGATCTGGACCGGTTGGCTCCTCCAAACACATGATGCCTCTCAATCTGGAGAGACCCAGTAAAATAGCAATGGTCCATATCGTCCGTAAAAATGCTCCACATTTTTTTCAGATTCCCCACTCCCTTCTCATTCGTTCAATTTCATCCGGCGGCAAGGTCTCAATCCCCATTTCCTTGCACTCCGATACGATTCCGTCGATAAAACTAGACATCTCCTTTGAGTCAAAGGTGCTGGAGCCAAAATAGCATTGCAGCTGGATCCCAGAGCTTCCGTTGACCTGTATGGGGCCGAGTACCTTAACAGTCCTCCACTCGCCCATGACACGCTCTACCGCCTCTGGCCTTACGATGATGTGGGTAAAAACAGGGCTGTAACGCTCCAGCATCATCAGATACACGGACCACTTGTCAGTATGTATGGCCTCTGCAATCTTTTGCATCAGCACCCAGGCATATGCATTGGCATCCAGACTCCGCTTTTCACGATGTATTTTTGCTGTTAAATTAAGCATCTTATCCCGGATTTTATCTATGGATGCAGTTATGTCCTCGTTGATTTCAAATGTTACTTCCCATTTCCTACTGATCCAGTTTTTTGATACAGATTTCAGTTTACCTGTACACTCCATTCAACCACGCTCCTATTTCCAGGGAGTGTCTTTATTTTCTCCATCCGGAGGAACCGTTCCAGGAACAGGCGTACTCTGGTCCTTAGATGGAGTACGGGCGAAGCTTTGCATTGCAATTTCATACTGTTCAACCGTCAGTTCCGCCAAACTCCTTGCTCCAATTACTTTCAAGATAGCTGACTTCGGTTTCCCGATTCTCGTGCACTCCTCAATAAATTTTTGCCTCATGTCATCCGTGGCATATACAGGTGATGACGGATCCGGAGAATCACTATCTGGGTCCCTCATTTCTTCTGTCGGGATGCAAAATACCTGGAAACAGGCATATTTAAACGCTATGCTCATAGCTTTGTTCGTGGCCTTATCCCCGCTATCCATTCCTTCCCCTATTGTTACAGCAGCAAGCGATGAGCCATCTTCGGCGTAAAACGTGTATTTCACTCGACAGATGGAATAAATAAGATTCCCGCCTTTATTTGTCTGCCTTTCTTCTCGTTTCTGCTCTAAAACTTCTGGGATGACAAAAAGTCTGTGCTTTACAAACGCCGGACTTAACGCATTCATTACTGCGTCTATTCCACGGTACATAAAATTCTGCTGATTGTTTTTACTGTTCTTGCCAATAGCCCCAATTTCTTCCATGACTGCGGTAATGGTCTCATAGATATTTTTTTTCTCCATGTTTGACCTCCCTATTTGATCTGCAAGTTCTGTTTTTCTACAAGCCAGGCCCCTTCAATTTTCTGGCCGGCCTTCAGCAGCTTTTTAAGTTCTGTCTTGTTGACCTCTGGCTCTTTCACTCTGATGCAATTTTCTGGGAGGCTCATTACATTTCCGTCAAACTCAACAGACTCCGATTTCCTCCATGACGCTTCTACATGATCTGTCTTGAATTTTTTGCCTTCAAGGACTTTAGACACATAGCGCTTCAGACTTTCCGCTTTTCTTTCTGCCCTTTTCTGGCGAGCATCAAAGGACATTTTTTCTGCCTTAAGGGCTTCAGCCTCGGCAGAAAGGTTCTTAATCCACAACAAGATGTTCTCCGTCTTTTTAGTTAGGGCCATTTCGAGACCATCAATGGCAGCATAGGCTTCATTATCCAAAATTTCCCCGGTCTCCATATCTACTGCATTTTCATATGCTGCCATGAGAGCGGCATCAATTTCATATAAGTTCATATATTTCCTCCAGATCCACTGATTTTTCAAATTCTGATTCGTATTCCGTGCGCTGTTTACGCATCCGCTGGATGGCCTTGTCCCGACACCTCCGGCACAAACGTCCATCCTCCTCCAGATACGCGCCGCAGACATCGCATCTGTCCAACATATTATTCATTTTTCTTTTTCGCATCCTCCAGTTTTATCCAGATCCGGCATTTGTCTATAATTGGAATCGGCTCGCTTGTCCTCTCACGGAAGATATCCCGCTGTACAAGGCCAACGATATACTCATGCTCCTCCTCTGACAAAAACGTCAGAATCTCTTTACTTGCCATTGATATCCCCTCTCCTATCTGCTATACTTACCTGTGTAAGTTATTTTTTCTGCGCCCACCGGAGTTACCGCTCCAGGGCGCTTTTTCTTTCCAAGCTTGTACCGATTAAGGCCAAGCTGAATCATTGCCTGGTTGGTTCCATTTCTTCGTCTGCTCATGCTTCCTCCTCTAAAAATTTCGCGGCCAGAATCAGCATCATGCCGGAAAAAAATACGGCAAGTCTTGGCATCATATAGGGAGCCAGAAGGACGTACAGGCCGAGCCAGGACAGGCTAAACAGCGTCGCTACAACCATCCACCTCACTGCCGCCCGGAAAAGTTTCTGTCTCTTCCGGGCCTGGCGCATCTTACTGATATCATGCATTTTTCTTCTTCCTCCTCTTCCTTTTGATTCCACGGCTTTTTCCGTTTTTTTTAATTCTCATTCTCTGTCCCATGTGTGACATCTCCCTGTGTACCAGTGTTAATGTTGTTCTGGCCGCTTCCATCCTGGGATACATACTCATAAGACTGCGCCACATAAATCCATGCTGCATTCGTCCCGATCAGCGCCGCCAGAGTGACAATCCATGCCAAAAACCACCTCTTTGCATTTCTTTTGGACTGCTCAATCACCTCTACTGCAAAAAACTGCTCCAAGTTGTCCCAGGATACTTTATTTTCTTTATCCATAATTCCCTCCATTTTACGAACATTTGTTCTTGCCAATCGCAGGAAATTATGGTATGATAATTTCTGCAATGGCTACCGACCTTAGCTATTGTGCCTTTCCCCGTTGGTATTTCCGGTACCAATGGGGATTTTTTATTCAGTTTTATTTACATATGTAAGCATTTCAAAGTTTCCTCCTGGGGATACCCAGATTTTAATTTTAGGATAATTTTTATAGTCTTTCGCTATGGAGCTTCCCCGCATCTCGCCGACCTTGGAGCTTCCCCGCATCTCGCCGACCTGGGAGCTTTCCCGCATCACGCCGACCTGGGAGCTTCCCCGCATC
>OFMJ01000119.1_pt1 | contig 88177 bp, 74 predicted proteins | sample 1541801 | NCBI WGS metagenome assembly OFMJ01 (sample SAMN04209234, study PRJEB22552) | human gut metagenome | biome: gut; material: feces | host: Homo sapiens | place: USA: Oklahoma
CCACACGAAGTGTGTTTTTTATGATATAGGATTCTGAAGGAATTTCCTATATCATCAAGAAAAGACCCGGTTGTGTCATGGACATGACCGGGTCTTTGGTCTTCTGGATAATAAAATATAAAAAAACCATAAACACTGTTGACAAACGAAAATGCAGGTGCTATCTTATTAATCGTAAGGTGTTAGCACTCAAAAGTGATGAGTGCTAATAGGAAGAAGGGAGGCTAAAGATGAAGTCGAATCAAGAATTAGATGAGCGGAAGATGAAGATACTTCAGACCATCATCAAGACTTACTTAGAGACAGGAGAGCCGGTTGGATCGAGAACGATTTCCAAGTATGCGGACTTGAATTTAAGTTCGGCCACCATCCGCAATGAGATGGCGGATCTGGAAGATTTGGGTTACATCATACAGCCTCACACATCGGCAGGACGTATTCCTTCTGATAAGGGTTACAGATGGTATGTAGATACGCTGATGGAAGAAAAAGAGCAGGAAGTGACGGAGATTAGAGAACAGATGCTTCAGAAGGCTGATAAGATGGACCAGTTGCTGAAGCAGGCAGCCAAGGTTTTGGCAGCCAACACCAATTACGCGACAATGATTTCTGCTCCGACTTACAATAGAAACAAGTTGAAATTCATCCAGTTATCTCAGGTAGATGAGAACCAGATCATTGCGGTGATCGTGATGGAAGGAAATATCATCAAGAATAAGATCGTGACAGTCGGTGAGAACCTTGGCAATGAGACGCTTTTGAAGCTGAATATGTTGCTGAATACGAATCTAAACGGAATGTCGATCGAAGAGATTAATTTGGGAATGATTGCAAGATTGAAGGAACAGGCTGGAATTCACAGCGAAGTGATCAGCGATGTTCTGGATGCTGTGGCAAATGTGATTCAGGTAGATGACCTGGAGATTTACACAAGCGGTGCGACAAATATTTTCAAATATCCGGAATTATCGGATAAGCAAAGCGCGCAGGAAATTATCAGTGCCTTTGAAGAAAAGCAACAACTTGCAAGCCTCGTGACCCAGACGCTTTCTGAGGAAGAGAATAAAGGAATTCAGGTCTATATCGGAAATGAAACTCCGATACAGAACATGAAAGATTGCAGTGTTGTAACTGCAACATATGAACTTGGAGAGGGAATGCAGGGAACGATAGGAATTGTCGGACCGAAACGAATGGATTATGAACATGTAATGACAACGCTTAAGACTCTCATGGCGGAGTTGGATGCGATATTCCACAAAGAACATTAGAAAGGTGGCCTGCCCGTTGGATAATAAGATGAGTAATGAAGAAATGGTAAAAGAAGCTGTAGAAGAAGCAAAGAAAGCGGCTGAAAAAGAAGCGGCTGAAGTTTCCGGTGAAGAAGTTGAGTCAGAAACGAAGGAAACGGAAGAAGCAGAAGAAGTAAAAGAAGAGACTGAATCCGAGGAAACGGAAGAGGTCGAGAAAAAAGGACTTTTCAAGCGTAAGCCAAAGAAAGACAAAAAAGATGAGAAAATCGAAGAGCTTACCGATAAGCTGACAAGACAGATGGCTGAGTTTGATAACTACCGCAAGCGTACAGAGAAAGAAAAAACAGGAATGTATGAAATCGGTGCTAAGGATGTGATCGAGAAAATTCTTCCGGTTATTGATAATTTTGAAAGAGGACTTGCGGCAGTTTTGGAAGAACAAAAAGAAGATTCATTCGTAACAGGAATGGAGATGATTTATAAACAAATGATGACAACTCTCGAAGGAATCGGTGTGAAACCAATTGAGGCAGTTGGAAAGGAATTTAATCCGGATCTTCACAATGCAGTGATGCACATAGAAGATGAAGAACTTGGAGAAAATATTGTGGCGGAGGAGTTCCAAAAAGGATACACATATAGGGACACCGTAGTTCGCTATAGTATGGTCAAAGTGGCAAATTAGGCCGAAAGCAACTTGCTTATAAAACAAGCAATTTAGTAGCTAGTAAAATATATATAAATTCAGGAGGAAATTTATCATGGGAAAAATTATTGGTATTGATTTAGGAACAACAAATAGCTGTGTGGCAGTTATGGAAGGTGGACAGCCAACAGTAATCGCTAATACAGAAGGTGCAAGAACAACACCATCTGTTGTAGCATTTACAAAAACAGGAGAACGTTTAGTCGGAGAACCTGCAAAACGTCAGGCAGTTACAAATGCAGATAAGACAATTTCTTCTATCAAAAGAGAGATGGGTTCTGATTACAAAGTAACAATTGATGATAAGAAATATTCTCCGCAGGAGATTTCTGCTATGATTCTTCAGAAATTAAAATCCGACGCGGAAGCTTACCTTGGTGAGAAAGTAACAGAAGCTGTTATTACAGTTCCGGCTTATTTCAATGATGCGCAGCGTCAGGCAACAAAAGATGCAGGTAAGATTGCAGGACTTGAAGTAAAACGTATCATCAACGAGCCTACAGCAGCAGCTCTTGCATACGGACTAGACAATGAAAAAGAACAGAAGATCATGGTATACGACCTTGGTGGCGGTACATTCGATGTATCTGTTATCGAAATCGGTGATGGCGTTATCGAAGTATTATCAACAGCAGGTAACAACAGACTCGGTGGTGATGACTTCGACCAGAAAATCGTAGATTACATTATCAGTGATTTTAAAGCGGCAAACGGAGTAGATCTTTCCGCAGATAAGATGGCTCTTCAGAGAGTAAAAGAAGCAGCAGAGAAAGCGAAAAAAGAACTTTCTTCCGCTACTACAACTAATATCAACCTTCCATTCATCAGCATGAATGCAAGCGGACCGCTTCATCTTGATATGAACCTTACAAAAGCAAAATTTGATGAATTAACACACGATCTTGTAGAGAAGACAGCAGAGCCTGTAACAAGAGCGTTATCCGATGCAGGTATCACTGCTTCAGAACTTGGTAAAGTCTTATTAGTAGGTGGTTCCACACGTATTCCTGCAGTACAGGATAAAGTAAAACAGTTAACAGGACATGAGCCAAGTAAAACATTGAACCCAGATGAGTGTGTTGCTTTAGGAGCTTCCGTTCAGGGTGGTAAATTAGCAGGAGATGCGGGCGCAGGCGACATCTTATTACTTGATGTTACTCCGCTTTCACTTGCAATCGAGACATTAGGTGGTGTTGCTACAAGATTGATTGAGAGAAACACAACAATTCCTACAAAGAAGAGTCAGATTTTCTCTACAGCGGCAGATAATCAATCAGCAGTAGATATCAACGTTGTACAGGGTGAGAGACAGTTTGCAAGAGATAATAAGTCCCTTGGACAGTTCAGATTAGATGGAATTGCACCGGCTCCACGTGGAATCCCTCAGATCGAAGTTACATTCGATATTGATGCCAACGGTATTGTAAATGTATCTGCAAAAGACCTTGGAACAGGAAAAGAACAGCACATTACAATTACAGCAGGTTCGAACATGTCTGACAGCGATATCGAAAAAGCTGTAAAAGAAGCAGCAGAGTTTGAAGCACAGGATAAGAAACGTAAAGAAGCGATTGATGCAAGAAATGATGCAGATGCAATGATTTTCCAGACAGAGAAAGCACTCTCAGAAGTGGGAGATAAGATTGATGCAACAGAAAAAGGTGCAGTAGAAGCAGATATTCAGTCATTAAAAGATATCCTTGCAAAATCAACACCGGAAACAATGACAGATGCTCAGGTTGAAGAAATCAAAGCTGCAAAAGAAAAATTAATGGAAAGCGCTCAGAAATTATTTACAAAAATGTATGAGCAGGCCGGAGCGGCAGCAGGAGCAGGCCCACAGGCAGGACCAGCACCGGAAGCAGGACCGGCACCGGAAGGATTCAACGGTGATGATGTAGTGGATGGAGACTACAAAGAAGTCTAAGTAAAGAGTGTTTGACGAGACGCTATAATAAAAATTATGTTCTGCGGAATCTGAGAAATCAGGTCCCGCAGAACTTGTACGTAAAAATGTGAACATTATAAGAATGATATCTGAAAACAGAGAGGAATACAATTATGGCTGAGACAAAGAGAGATTATTATGAAGTGCTCGGGGTAGATAAAAATGCCGATGAAGCAGCACTGAAGAAAGCGTACAGAGCTTTAGCCAAAAAATATCATCCAGATATGAATCCGGGTGACAAAGAAGCAGAGAAAAAGTTCAAAGAAGCTTCCGAAGCGTACGCTGTACTGAGTGATCCGGAAAAGCGCCGTCAGTATGATCAGTTTGGACATGCAGCGTTTGACGGAGGCGCAGGAGGCGCAAGTGGATTTGGAGGATTTGGAGGTTTTGACGGAGCCGATTTCAGCGACATTTTCGGAGATATTTTCGGAGACTTGTTTGGAGGAGGACGCCGTGGGGGACGTGCCAATAACGGACCGATGAAAGGCGCTAATATCCGCAAAGGAGTTCGTATTACATTTGAAGAAGCGGTGTTTGGCTGTGAAAAGGAGTTAGAAGTCATAATCAAAGATCCATGCCCGAAATGTAATGGAACCGGAGCAAAACCGGGAACTTCCCCTGAAACTTGTCCGAAATGTGGTGGAAAAGGTCAGGTTGTATATACACAGCAGTCTTTCTTTGGAACTGTTCAGAATGTCCAGACATGTCCGGATTGCCATGGAACAGGTAAGATCATTAAAGAAAAATGTTCGGACTGTGGCGGAACAGGTTATGTTTCTACGAAGAAGAAAATTTCTGTATCCATTCCGGCGGGTATTGATAACGGGCAGAGTGTCCGCATACGTGATAAAGGCGAACCGGGAGTCAACGGCGGACCGAGGGGAGATTTGCTTGTCGAGGTTACAGTTTCCAGACATCCGATTTTCCAAAGACAAGATGTACATATTTTCTCTACGGCACCTATTACGTTTGCCCAGGCTGCTCTTGGAGCTGAAGTGCGTATCAAGACGGTGGATGGAGAAGTCCTCTATAATGTAAAACCGGGAACAAAGACGGATACGAAAGTAAGATTAAAAGGAAAAGGTGTTCCATCTCTTCGCAACCCGCAAGCTCGGGGAGATCACTATGTAACACTGGTGATTCAGACACCGGAAAAACTAAGTGCAGAGGCGAAAGAGGCGCTTAGAAGGTTTGATGAACTTACCGGAAATTCACTCAACACACCAGAAGAACCGATTGAGGGAGAGAAGAAAAAGAAGAAAAAAGGTTTCATGGATAAATTGAAAGAGACATTTGAAGATTAATATATTCCACACTTACCGGAATCCGGTGAGTGTGGATTTTTTTGTATTCTAAAAAAACCAACTTGTTGAACAAGTTGTTCTTGACGTGAGAAGATTGTCGAATTATACTAAAAATTGCAAGGGCATTCTCGAAAACCCTTAGCCGAAAAGGAAAGAAAAGAATATGAAAAAACCACTTATTTTGCAATCGGATTTTGGAACAGCAGACGGAGCCGTAAGTGCAATGTATGGAGTTGCCTGCGGAGTAGATCAGGAGCTTCGGATCTCAGATCTGACGCATGATATCCCACAGTATGATATTTGGGAGGCATCTTATCGCCTGATTCAGACAGTAGGTTACTGGCCGGAAGGTTCTGTGTTTGTGAGTGTGGTGGATCCGGGAGTCGGATCTACGAGAAGAAGCATCGTTGTAAAGACAAAGGGAGGACAGTATATTGTCTCTCCGGACAATGGAACGCTGACTCATGTGAAACGTATTATCGGACTTGCGGAAGCAAGAGTGATTGATGAATCTGTGAACAGACTACCGAATTCCGGTGAGAGTTACACATTCCATGGAAGAGATATTTATGCATACACCGGCGCAAGGCTGGCATCCGGCATTATCACTTTCGAAGAAGTGGGTCCTGCAGTCGAGATAGACAGTGTGATTGAATTACCAATCGTAGAGCCTGTCTATGACGGAGAGAAAGTGAGCGGAACCATCGATGTGCTTGATGTGCGTTTCGGAAGCCTGTGGACGAACATTTCCAGAGAGATGTTTATGAAACTTGGTGTGAAACACGGCGGAAGAGTGGAAATCAGTATAGAGAATGAAACAAGAACATTATATAAGAATATTCTTGTATATGCGAAGAGCTTTGCGGACGTATATGTAGGAGAACCGCTTGTGTATGTCAACAGTCTGGATTGCATGGCTGTGGCGATCAACCAGGGAAGTTTTGCCCGTGCCTATAACATCGGGACAGGAACAAAATGGCGGATTACTATTCGAAAAGCTCCGAAGCTTATTTATGAGGATTAGTATCGGAAAGGAGACGGTATGGTTAGAAAATGTACCGTAGAAGATAGAGACAGACTGACATCCTATCTCAAAGAGGAGGCTGTCTACAATACTTTTTTATTGGCTGACATTGATGATTTTGGATTTGAAGAGCCATTTCAGACAGTTTATGCAGATGAGGATGAAGGAGAGATCAGGGGTGTATACCTTTGTTTCTATCAGAACTTCCTTTTATACTCAAAAGAAAACCGGGTAAATATTCCGTTTTTGAAGCAGTTGTTTGCAACATATACTCCTGATGTGATCATGGGAAAATATGAAACTGTGCAGGAGTTAAAAGAAGTTTTGCAGGAATACGCTTTGGATGCAAGAAATTTGTATCTTCTGGATCATAAAGAGGAACTGGAAGATGAAACGGTGGAAGGGGAACATGCTGTGAAGGGCTGCGGGGACATCTGCAGAGCAGAAAGCAAAGACGTAGATGATATCTTCGCTTTCCTTCAGAGCATTGATGAACTGAAAGGCCTTTACACATCCAGGCAAATGATTGCCGATCGTATTGAAAAGAAATGTGGCGTACATTACATTATAAGAAAAGATGGGGAAATCATTGCCCATGCCAACAGTGCGGCGGGATGTGAAGTGACCATGATGATTGGTGGCGTCGGTGTTGCGCCGAAGTATCGGAAACAGGGACTTGGAGGAAGAATTGTAAGCAGGCTTTGCAGAGATATTTTTGCTGAAGGGAAACGTCCGTGTCTGTTCAGTATGCAGGAAGAGGCGCATAGCCTTTACAAACGGATTGGTTTCAAAAAAGCAGGAGTATGGGGAACGCTTACAAAGCCGGCCGGGAAGAAAGCGGAGATTCCATCTGAACATGAGGCAAAGGAACTTCCGAGTTATATTCCGATTTATAACCAGTTATATGAAGATATCATAAATGGTATTTACAAGACGGGAAGTCTTCTCCCTTCGGAGAATGTTCTTTCCGAAAAATATAAAGTCAGCAGAAATACCCTGAGACAGGCGCTGACCATATTAAATCAGGATGGGTATATTTATAAAAGACAGGGGAAGGGAACTTTTGTTTCCTACGATAGTGAGAAAAAGCAGAAAGATAAAATATATAACTTTCTTTCAGAAGATGCGCTGGAAGAGATTGTCCGTATTAAACCAGAATATAATTTTGGAAAACCAACCAGGATAGCACAAATTAAGCTGGAGCTTTCTGAGGGGGAAGAAGTACTGGCAAGCAATAATGTGTATGAGAGTGTGGATGGACCGATCGGGCAGAGTTTTCTGCAAGTTCCGGTGAAAGTTCTGAAAGAAAATCAGATCGATCCGGGATCAGAAGAGCAGCTCGTAAAATTCATGGATAAAGGTGTGTATTGCCTAGCAGATTCATGTAAACTTATGGCGCAGCTTATGGAAGCTGACGATCAGGTCATTCCGTTTTTGCAAGTAGAACGGGGAACACCATTATTACACTTTGAACAACTGCTTTTTGATAAACATCACAGACCGATTGCGCGGATCAAATACTATTTTTCTTCCGGAAAATATCAGATCGAGTGCAGATGGTAGGGACAGGAGGAAAAGATGAGTGAGAGAGAACGTAACCCTGTAATTGAGTTTGAGGATTTTAACTTTCAGTATTTTAGTCAGGCAGAACCAACACTGCATGATATTAACCTGCGTATTTATGAGGGGGAGAAAGTACTGATCGTAGGACCGAGTGGAAGTGGGAAAAGTACCCTTGGACATTGCCTGAACGGATTGATTCCGTTTGCATATAAAGGGGAGATTCACGGAAGTTTGAAAATATGCGGAAAAGAAACACGTGAAATGAATATCTTCGAACTGTCTAAGAAGGTTGGAACTGTGCTTCAGGATGCAGACGGACAGTTCATCGGGTTGACGGTTGGAGAGGATATTGCGTTTGCCCTGGAAAATGATTGTGTAGAACAGTCGAAGATGAAAGAAACTGTGCAGAAAGTTGCCGAAATGGTGGATATGGGGAACCTTTTGAAATCGTCGCCGTTTGAATTATCCGGAGGGCAGAAACAACGGGTTTCTTTTGCAGGTGTACTTGTGGATGATGTAGATATTCTGCTTTTTGATGAACCGCTTGCAAACTTAGATCCTTCCACAGGAAAGACGGCAATTGATCTGATAGACCGCGTGTGGAAACAATCGAAAAAAACAGTAGTGATTGTGGAACATCGATTGGAAGATGTGCTGTATCGGGAGGTGGATCGTATTATTGTAGTCAGCGAGGGACGAATCGCTGCGGATATGAGTCCGGATGAACTGATGGCAGCAAACATTTTGCCAAAACTTGGCATCCGTGAACCGCTTCATGTAACAGCTATGAAATATGCAGGGATTACTGTCACTCCGAAGTTGCATGCCGGACGTCTTGAAACGCTTGAAATAGATGAGATTAAAGAGCAGATTCAAAAATGGAACAGGGAGCAGGCTCCGAAAAAGCAGACAGAGGAACGTCCGACGATTCTGGAGGCGGAGCATTTAAGCTTTCAGTATACAAAGAAACGTAAAATTCTAAAAGATGTAAGCTTCAAAATCCGCGAGGGGGAAATGGTCAGTATCGTTGGTACGAACGGTGCGGGGAAAAGTACTCTTGCCAAAGTCATCTGTGGGTTTGTAACGGAAGATGATGGAAAGATTCGTTTTCAAGGAGAAGATCTGAAAGGACAGACAATCAAAGAACGGTCTTACAAAATTGGATACGTAATGCAGAATCCAAACCAGATGATCTGTAAGCCGATGATCTATGATGAAGTTGCTTTGGGACTTCGCATTCGTGGTGTCGCGGAAGAAGAGATTGAGAAGAAGGTTGACAAGGCATTAAAGATTTGCGGACTTGCTCCGTTTAAAAAGTGGCCGATATCAGCATTAAGTTTCGGACAGAAAAAACGTGTTACAATTGCATCTATGCTTACATTGGAACCGCAGATTCTGATTCTGGACGAGCCTACTGCAGGTCAGGATTATCACCATTATACAGAAATCATGGAATTTTTGAAGCGGTTGAATGAAGATGGGGTTACGATCATTATGATCACACATGATATGCACCTGATGTTGGAATATACACCGCATGCCATCGTAATTTCCGGGGGAGAGAAGATCGGCGATGCGAGAGCAGTGGATATCCTGACAAATGAAGAAATTGCCGATGCGGCAAATTTAAAGACAACATCCCTCTATGAACTGGCAGTGAAGTCAGGAATCGAGGATCCGTCTGCATTTGTGCAGAATTTCATCGATTACGAAAGGGGGACATGCCGATAATGAAAGCGAAGTTATTTGATTATATTGATAGAGACAATTTTATATTTAATCTATCAGGACTTACAAAACTTGTATGTTTTATTTGTATGACATTTGCGGTCATGTTTTCTTATGACATCCGATATATCTTATTTGTCATGTTTCTTTCTGTTATTTTTTTCAAAATATCAGGATTACAATTTAAGCAGATTAAGTTGATGACGATTTATGTGATTATATTTCTTATTATGAACTTTGTACTGACATATCTTTTCAGCCCTCAGTACGGGGTAGAAATATATGGAACCAAGCACGAACTTTTCCGATTCAGTACAAGATATATTGTGACACAGGAACAACTTTTATATCAGATTACAAAGATAACAAAATATGCATCGGTTGTTCCGATGGGAATGATTTTCCTTTTGACAACAAATCCGAGTGAGTTTGCTGCATCGATCAACAGAGTAGGCTGTAACTACAAGGGGGCATATGCACTGTCTTTGACCCTTCGGTATTTTCCGGATATGATTCGTGACTATCAGAATATTGCATTGGCACAACAAAGCAGAGGGTTGGATTTGTCCAAGAAAGAAAAATTTGGTACCCGGGTAAAAAATATGATGAATATCTGCGTGCCTTTGATTTTTTCGACATTAGATCGAATTGAACTGATTAGTAATGCTATGGATCTTCGTGGATTCGGAAAACATAAAAAACGTACATGGTACGTAGCAAAACCTTTGAAAAAAGGTGATTACATTTCAATGCTATTCGGGCTTTTAGTGCTGGCAGGTTCGCTGATACTTACGTTTTTGGTGAATGGTTCAAGATTCTGGAACCCGTTTGTATAATATTTTCAAGGAGGAAACAATATGAAACCAATTTTAGTTTTTCAGACAGATTTTACTTACAAAGAGGGTGCGGTAAGCTCAATGTACGGTGTTGTGAAAACCGTTGACCGCGAACTTGAAATCATGGATGGAACACATGAACTTCCACAGTATGATACTTGGAGTGCCAGTTATCGTTTGTACCAGAGCCTTCAGTTCTGGCCGGAAGGAACAATCTATGTGTCAGTTGTAGACCCGGGGGTTGGAACAAGTCGTCGTGCCTGTGTAGCAAAAACAGTAGACGGATACTATATTGTGACACCGGATAACGGAAGTTTAACTCATGTAAAACGCTTCATTGGAATTGAGGCAGTACGTGAGATTGATGAATCTGTGAATCGTCTGCGTGGCAAAGGAACAGAAGGAGTTGCTATTTTCCATGGAAGAGATCTGTTTGGATATACAGCAGCCCGTCTTGCAAGTGGAATCATTGATTTTGAAGGTGTCGGACCGGAATATCCGGTAGAAGAGATTGTAGAGCATGAAATCTTAGAACCGACAGTAGAACCTGGAAAAGCACAGGGAATTTTTGAGATCAATGACCCGAACTTCGGAAACCTTTGGACAAACATTCCATTAAAAAAATTCCAGGAGGCAGGATTTGCATACGGAGATCATATCAATGTAGTTGTTAGACATGAGGGTGAGAAAGTATTTGAGGAGAATGTGCTGTTCCATCAGAGCTTCGGATTTGCTCAAAAAGGTGCGCCAATGATCTACAACAACGAAATGATGAAGGTTGCAATGGCAGTAAGCCAGGGAAGTTTCTGTGAACAGTATCATTTAAGCTATGGTCCGGAGTGGACGATAGAATTTACAAAATAAATGAAAAAATTTTCTACGAAAGAATGAGGAGGACAAGGGCATGGAGAAAAAACTTTTTGAATTCAAAACAAAAACAATTGTTGCAACAGGCTTGGGAGCGGCGTTATTTACATTACTTTTTATGTATGTAAAGATTCCGACAGGTATTCCGGAGACTGATATCCAGACAGCATACGGCATTGGTGCATTCTTTGCAGCATTATTCGGGCCGATTGCAGGAGGATTGATCTCATTCATCGGACATGCGCTTTCTGATTCGATCCAGTATGGATCTGCCTGGTGGAGTTGGGTAATTGCAAGTGGTTTAACCTGCTTTATTACAGGATTTGTATATCCGAGACTTCGTGTAGAGGAAGGAGAATTTGGAAAGAAAGATATTATCATGTTTAATGTCTTCCAGATTGCTGCCAATGTGATCTCATGGGTTGTTGTTGCACCGATACTTGATATCGTAGTATATGCTGAACCGGTGAACCTTGTATTTACACAAGGTATTGTGGCTGCAATTACAAATGCGATTTCAGCAGGTGTGATTGGTTCTATTTTGCTTGTATTATATAGCAAAACACGTTCTAAAAAAGGAAGTCTTTCCAAAGAATCATAGGAAATAAACAATAAAGGCTCTGTCTGAGAAATTATAATTCTTAGATGGAGCCTTTTTATAGTTATTTCCGTGAAAAAGTGTTATAATGACTAAGATATACAGAATTCGGATACAAAGGGGAAAACTATGAAGTATTGTGTAAGAGATTTGATTGAAAAGGGAAATATAGACGGAATCAAAGTAATTGCAGGAGAACAGTACCTGGACAATGAGATTGAAGGTGTTACCATCATTGAGGCTCCGGATATTGTAAAATTTATCAACGGTGGAGAAGTTTTGCTTACAGGACTATATGCATTTAAGTCTTGTACACTTTCGGAAGTGGAAGATTGTATTCGTGAACTGGAACGTAAGAAAATCAGTGCGGTGATCTTGAAAAAAGGAAGAAATGTGGATCTTGCGGATGAGAAGATAGAACTTTTTCAAGAATATGCAGAAAGAAGCGGGACTCCATGCCTTTCCATAGCATTTGATATGTCGTTTAAAGATGTTATGAAAGTAATTATGGAACAGCTTTTCAGTGATGAGGTGAAGAGACTGAAGTATTTCAAGACAACCCGTGATAATTTTGAAGCATTGATGCTATCTTTAAAGCCGGAAGAAGACGGGATTGTGAAACTCCTTACTGTTCTGAGCAAACTGATCGGGAATCCGACAGGAGTATATGACCAGAATGGCGTCTGTATGGGAGAAACGAAGACAATGCCGAGAGATATAGAGATTTTGGAAGAACCATGTGATGTGGAGCCACAGACGGCATCGAACTATCAGTATATGCGGAGAAAAGTTCGTATATATGGCGAGGGACGTACGGTGGATCAGTATATGATTCATTTGAAGAAGATGTTTGGCACGAGAATGTATCTGATCGTAACAGAAGCAGGAGAGAGGCTGGATGTTATGGATTATATCGCAATTGAAAGTGCCGTATCTGCTTTGCAGTACGAATTATCCAGAAGATATGCAGTACTGGAACTGGAGAAAAAGTATCAGAATGATATTCTCCATAATATTCTGAATGGTGAGACGCATTCCATAGAAGAGATGAAGAAAAATGTAAGTCTCCTTGGAATGTCGTTCGGAGGAGTTTACCGCGCCGTTGTGTTCGGGATGGATTACAGGAAGGGAAAAGAACCAAAGGATATTAATATTAAAGTGAGCGATGTCAATATTCTGAAGGAAGGAACAAGGAGATGCTTTCCGAAAGCTGTGATCTTGAATGACCTTGATAAAGTAATTGTCGTAGAAGCGACGGATACAGATGTACAGGAAAACGCGTTTCGGGAATTTATGAAGTCTTCCGTAGAGAAATTACAGGGATTCGTACAAGAACAGAAAAAGAATTTTGATATCAAAGTAGGAGTCGGGAAAAAAGCAGAAGGAGTTGTGAACTTAAAACATAGTTACCGGGAAGCCAGCGATGCGTTGGAATTTCTTGATATTGCAGGAGATGTATTCGGGAAAGAAGGGGCTAATATTTTGATGTTTTCAGATATGGGAATTCTGAAACTTTTATCAGGCCTTAAGACGAAAGAAGAATTGCAGGAATATATTCCGGAGAGCCTGCAGAAGCTTTATGCGGATAAAAAAAGCCAAAAAGGTGATTTGTTATTAACGCTTCGCACGTATCTGGACTACAATCAGAACCTGATGAAGACAGCACAGGAATTGCATGTTCATTATAAAACGGTGGCATACCGAATTGAGAAGATTGCAGATATTACCGGTATGCGGTTTGATGATGCAAGAGAGATGTTGAGCGTCAGAATTGGGATTATCGTATGTAAAATGTTAGATAAGTTAAATGAAGAATATGAATAAGCAAGGAGAATTTTATCTTAACTGGATAAAATGCTTTTGTTATTTTTGTCACAATGTGCAGATGCAAATTGTTAAAAAATAAACTATAATGTCAAATATAGACAAGATGATATATGAAGTTAAGAGTTGTCTGAGCAAGTTATACAAAAAATAAGGTTTGTTTTTATGGATTTTGTCAAGGAGGAAGGGAAAATGGTAATTGACGCAGAAAAAGTAATTATCCATTTAGAGGAGATTTACAAATGCGGAGAACAGCCGGACGGAACGTTTTCCAGAATCGCGTATTCAAAGGAAGATGTAAAAGGACGGGAACTTTTCAGAAGTTGGTTCGAAAGTATCGGAATCCCGACAAGAGTGGATGAAGCAGGGAATGTGATTGCCAGAATGGAAGGGAAAGATCCAACACTTCCGGCGATTGCAATGGGATCCCATCTGGATACGGTTCCGGATGGAGGAAAATATGATGGTGTTGTAGGTTGTGTGGGAGGTCTTGCGGTATGCGAGGCAATGAAAGACGCAGGCTATGTTCCGAATCATCCCATTGAAGTGATTGTATTTACAGACGAAGAAGGCTTTCGGTTCGGAAGCGGGCTACTGGGAAGCAGTGCAATCTGCGGAGTGGATACGCATGCATCCGGGACAGATGTGGATATGTACGGGATGGAAAGAAAAGAAGTGGTGAAAAGCTACGGGATTCATGTAGAAGATTTTATGAAAGCAAAAAAAGCAAAAGATTCTCTCAAATGTTTCCTCGAGCTTCATGTAGAACAGGGCGCACGTCTGGATAAGACGGGCAGATCTGTAGGAGTTGTTTCCTCTATTGCAGGTGTGACAAGATTTGAAATAGAGATCAAAGGAGAAGCGAACCATGCGGGAAGTACGGCTATGAGCGACAGGAAAGATGCACTTGTAGCGGCATCATCGTTCATTGCGAAGATTCCGGAAATTGTAAAAGAAAACGGCACAGAATTCACAGTTGCTACGGTAGGAACGATAAAGGTGACACCAAACTCCGTGAATGTCATTCCGGGAACATGTATGTTCCATCTGGAAATCCGGGATCAGAATCAAGCCGTTATGGACGCTGTGGAAGAGCAGGCATTGGCATATTTGCAAAGAATATGTAAAGAAGGTGGATTTGATTTTACTTTTAAGAAAATATCTGACCACGCACCGGAACCGATGGCTGATTGGGTAAAAGATACGATTGAAGCATCGGTAAAAGAACTTGGCTATGATTACGCGGTCATCCCAAGCGGCGCATTTCACGATTCACTTACCATGGCACCGGTATTTCCGACAGGAATGATTTTTGTTCCAAGTAAGGGAGGAATCAGCCATTCCAGATATGAATTTACAGAAAAAGAAGATATCAGAAAAGGCTGCGAAGTATTATTAAAAACTGTTTTAAACGTAGATAGCATGAAATAATTCATGTTAGGCATAAAGAGAAAGGAAGGTATAACAAATGGAAAAGAAACGAATTGGTATTATTGGTGGAGGTATCTCAGGAACATGTCTCGGATATCATTTAAGTCTTTATGATAACGCAGAAATTACTGTATTTGAAAAAAATACGATTGGAGGAGCTTCTACAGCGAAATCAGCAGGAACTGTGTGCTTGTTCGATGACTCTTTAAAGAACAGATACTGGGATGTAAGACTTTACGGATTTGAATCTTATTTGAAAATGGAAGAAGAAGAAAAAGGTTCTGCAGGATTTGACAAAACAGGTACACTTGTAGTTGCTACAAATGAAGAAGTAGAAAAGGTGATCAAAACAGGTATTGCACTTGCAAAAGCTGCAGGATACACAGGAGAATACATTACAGATAAAGACAGAATCAAAGAAATTCTTCCGGATATTTCTACAGATAATATCCTTGGAGCAGGATACACACAGGATGACGGATACTTTGACGGAACTATGATTTCCAATACATATGCAAAGAAACTTCAGGCAAACGGCGGAACTGTAAAAACAGGCGTTGAAGTAACAGAAGTAAAAGTCGTAGATAATAAAGTGACAGGACTTAAGACAAGTGAAGGAATCGACTATGACTTTGATGTTGTTGTTGACTGTACAGGTCCATGGAGTAAATTTACAGGAGAAATGGTAGGAGTAGACGTGCCGATCTGGCATACAAAAGCAGAAGCATTCTTCTTATGTCCTCCGGGAAAGAAACTTGGATACACATTCCCGGTATTAAAATACCCAGAGTTCTACGCATTAAGAGCAGGAGATAACATCTTTATTTGTAAATCCCACCTTTCTATGGATTTAAGCAACCCAATGCATGCAGGACAGTGGGATCCGGACAAATTACCGGCAACAGGTGGAACAGATGATTACTTCATTGACTTCTTATTAGATCAGTTGGATGCAAAAGTACCTGGTATCGTGGACAGTGGTCTTGTATCCTCATGGTTATCCTATAGAGCAGAGCCGAAGGATTTCTGGCCAATCCTCGGAGAAACACCGGTTGAAGGTTATATGCTTGCAACAGGATACGGCGGAAACGGTGTCATTGAAGCGCCGGCAGCAAGCCGTGATCTTGCAAAACTGATCATGGTAGGAGAGTCTACACCATTACTTGAAAACTGGGCATTCAAACGTTTAATTGAGAAATAAGAATCTCACATAAATCATTGATTGAGTTAGATAGGAGAATAGTATGAATATAGCAGTTCTTATTAAACAGGTTCCTGTTTCTAATGATGTATCAGTTGACCCGGAAACGCATGCACTTGTGCGTGCGAGTTCCGAGGGAATGATCAATCCGGCTGACTTGAACGCGATTGAGACTGCAATGGTCTTAAAAGAACAGACTGAAGGAAAAGTTGTCGTATTTACAATGGGACCTCCGGATGCTGAGAAATCATTGAGAGACGCCATGGCATTAGGATGTGATGAAAGTGTACTGCTTTCTGACCGATGTCTTGGAGGAGCGGACACGATTGCAACAGCAAAACCACTTGCAAGAGCAATTGAGAAATATGGGAAATTTGATTTGATTTTAAGTGGAGCGCTTTCCTCAGATGGTGCAACGGGACAGGTTGGAGCTATGGTTGCTGAATACCTGAATGTACCGCATGTTTCAGAAGTGTCGGCAGTAGAGTATGCAGGTGGAGAAACGATTCAGGCTGTGAAAAAGTACCAGGGAGAGGAAGTTGTAATCGAGGCAGAACTTCCGGCACTGATGACAGTATGTTTCGGGTGTAACGAGCCACGTCTTGCAACACTTCGTACAAAACGTGCAGCGAAAAATAAACCACTTGAATTATATACAAATGCAGAACTTCAGTTTGCCGAAGATGAAATTGGTCTTTTAGGTTCTCCGACAATCGTAACAGATTCGTTCTCGCCTGAGAGAACAAGAAAGGCTACGATGCTTAAGGGAACACCGGAAGAGATGGCGGCGAAGATTCGAGAATTGATCGAGATTGAGAAAGGAAAGAATTAAATGGCTAATGGAATTTGTGTTTTTACAGAACACTATAACGGAAATGTAGAAACTGTTGTAGCAGAACTTGTTTCCGCAGCACATTTCATTCAGAAAACGACAGGAGAGAAGATTTCCGCAATCGTTGTTTCAAACGACTGTGATGCAATCATCGGACAGTTAAAGGGCTTGGATCTGGATGAAGTGTACGCAGTGAAGACAGACAAAGATTATGCATTTCAGGATGATGCAGTAAGCCAGGTTGTAGCAGATATGATCCGTACAATCGATCCTTCGAGTGTGCTGGTGCCTGCAACAATGACAGGACGTTCTATTTTCTCGCGCGTAGCTGCAAAACTTGGCTGTGGTCTGACAGCAGACTGCACAGAATTGCTAGTAGGGACAAAGGAAGATGGTTCTTACTATATCAAACAGAATAAACCGTCTTTTGGAGAAAATGTGTTTGTAACGATTGTAACAAAGGAAAATGTTTATCCACAGATGATGACGGTAAGACCGGGTGTATATACACCATATGAGTCTGAAGAAGGAAAAGAACCGGAAGTAAAATATCTTGATGTACAGATTCCGGAGTCTAAAATTAAAGTAGTAGAGAAACGTCCTGCGGCTTCCAATGCAGATAGCATTCTTGCAGCAGAGATTGTAGTTGTAGGTGGAAGAGGAACCGAGGAAGAAGAAAGTTTCAGCCTTCTGAAAGAGTTTGCGGACAGTTTAGATGCGGCAATTGGAGGAACAAGACCTCTTGTAGATACAGGGTTTATTCCGTTCGAGCATCAGATCGGTCAGACTGGTTATACAATCAGACCACGTATCTGCATTTCTCTCGGCGTGTCCGGAGCAATTCAGCATACGGAGGGTATCAAAGATACAAAACTGATGATTGCTGTGAATAAAGATGAAGATGCGCCGATCTTCAATATTGCAGACTACGGCATTGTCGGGGATTTGAATGAGATCCTGGCAAAGTATTTGGGCAAATAATAGGAAGAAACGGAAATTATCCAAAATGGATAGAATTCACCTTCTGATTTATCGCTTTAAGCCAATGAATAAATGTGTAGAATATATTATAATTAGCAATATACATAAGAAGTATGACGGTGGAGCGAAATAACTGTACATAATTACTAGAAAGTAAACGGGCAGGTGCTTTTACACCTGTCCGTTTTTGTAATTATACATTTAGGATAAAAAAGATGCCGCATAGAGTATCGATTCCTGAAGAATGGCCGATTTTTTCAAAAGAAGAACGAATAGAAAATGCGTCAGGAAGCTCCGCAAGAGAGTTGACAGCAAGGCTGAATCTGTTTTGCAGTGCACAGTGAAGAAAAGCCTGACTGATGTCGTTTGTATTGCTCAAATGCTTTGCAATATCTTTTTTCAGAATGTTAGCCAATGTACAATTTTCCTTTCCGGAAAGTGTAAGACCGGCAAGTACTCCGCAGAGAAAATCGTCTCCAGAAGGCGTAAGGCCGGTACCGAGTCCGATCAGATGGCACAAGGAAAGGGAAGCAGATGTATAATCTTCGCTCAGGATGGAATAATAGGCTTTGGACAAAAAGCTGCGGGCACCTTCTAATATAAGGGAAGGCAGAGGGATGGACGCATCCCGGTAATTGTGGAAAATCGTATCGAATCCTCCTGTATGAGAGGAAAAAATCACGGTTTCCAGATGTTCTTTCAATTTCTGAATGCAGGAAAGAGGCAGGCTTTTCTTTAATTCCGTAGGAATGATTTCTGCGGAACGGAAAGAAAAGCATAAAGACTCGATCATCACAGAAGATTCAGTTATTTTGACAGGGGCGCCTGCTTGGATGTTAAGTTTTTTCATGGAGTCTTCATTCAGTTCGGTTAAAAGACTGATTGGTGACAGAGGAGACTGAAAAGCCTGTAGAGCCAGAAGAACTCCACCCAGATTGATGTTGATTGTTTTGCGGTAAACGGAATGTACATATCCGTTTTGTTTAGTTTTTAATATGTGCAATGTCAAATCTGACATTTGTATAATTTTGCAATTCATAATATAATACCTCCTGGGGATGATCCGCTTGTAGTGTATATTATGGTAGCAGAAAATGAAAAAAACCGCAACATAAGACGAAAAGGAGGAAAAAGAGTTATGTATGATTTATTGATTCAGAATGGAAAGCTGGTTACACCGGATCGTATTTACGAGGCAACTGTAGCGATCAAGGACGGCAAATATGCAGCATTCCTTGCCCCAGGGGCAGAAGCGGAAGCAAAAGAAGTGATTGATGCGAAAGGAAATTATGTATTTCCTGGTATTATCGATTGCCATGCGCATTTAAACGAACCGGGATTTGAATATCGTGAAGATTTTGAGACTGGATCCCGTGCAGCAGCAGTGGCAGGATGTACAACACTGATTGATATGCCGCTTAACAATGACCCATCCTTAATGAATAAAGAGATCTTTGATCTGAAAATGGGTCTGATCAGCAAGCATTCCGTAATCGACTACGCATTATGGGGTGGTATTGTAGGAGATTATGATGAACAGCAGGGTTCTGTGAAGAACAATATGAATGATCTGGTAGATCTTCACAATTGTGGAGTTGCAGCATTTAAAGGATTTACATGTCCGAATGGCGACTTATTCCCGACAGTTAATATGGGAAATGTGCGAAAAGCATTGGAGATTTTAAAACCATACAATGCACTTTGCGGATTCCACTGTGAAGAATGGGGACAGGTTTACGAAAGAGAAAAAGAAGCCAAAGCCAAAGAAGGACGCACAAACGAAGAGAAGATTCGTGACTTCTTAGATTCCCATGATGTATGGACAGAATATGTTGCAACAAAGAATGTAATTGATATGGCACGGGCAACAGGTGGACGTGTTCATATCTGCCATGTAAGCCATCCGATGGTTGCGCAGGTTGTAAAAGATGCAATCCACGAAGGACTTCCGATTACGGCTGAGACATGCCCACATTACCTTGGATTTACCGAGGATTTCGTATTCGAGAAAGGTGCACCTGCAAAATGTACACCTCCGATGAGAAAGAAAGAGGATATGGAAAAACTGTGGGATTACGTTTTAGATGGAACATTATCCTGTGTAGGAAGTGATCACTCACCTGCAGCAGATGATGAGAAAGACAATGCCACAAAAGATATCTGGCATGCATGGGGCGGATTGAATGCAATTCAGTTCTTCCTCCCGATGATGTTTGACATGGTGGTCCACAAAAAAGGGTTATGCCCGACTCTCATTGCAAAAGTAATGGATTACAATCCGGCAAAAGTGTTCGGTCTTTACGGACGAAAAGGTGCTTTTGAACTTGGATTTGATGGGGATATCGTAATCCTTGATCCTGAAAAAGCATGGAAATGTGAGCAGGAAAAACTGTTGACGAAAGGACATGTATCCTGCTTTGATGGATTAGAAGGAAAAGGTGCTCCGGTATGCACGATCATCAGAGGTAAAGTAGTTGCCGAAGATGGTATGTATAAAGAAGAAGCAATCGGATACGGAGAATACATTACACCGGTAAAATAAAAGACTATCAGAGAAAAACAGGAGAGAGTTATGAGTGAAGTAAAAAATAGTGAAGTAAAAAAAGAAGCCAGCTCGCTGGCCCCGATTAAAGAAAAAGACCGTATTATGGGTTGGGGCTCAAATACGATGTTATGGTTAGGTGGATGTATTTCCATTGGTACTTTGACAATGGGTTCTGCGCAGCTTGAAAAAGGTCTGAATTTGGTACAGTTATTTGCGGCAGTGCTTATCGGTTCGCTGATCCTTGTAATCGGTATTGCAATGAATGACCAGTTCAGTTATAAAACGGGTGCACCTTATGCTGTACAGTTAAAGAGTGCATTCGGTACAAAGGGAAGTATTGTACCTGTTATGATCCGTGGTTTACCTGGTATTGTGTGGTATGGATTCCAAACATGGTTAGGTGGAGCCGCGCTTAACAACATTTCCATTGCATTCTTCGGATATGATAATATCTGGTTGTTCTTCATTTTGTTCCAGCTTGTGCAGATCCTTCTTTCTATCAAAGGATTCCAGGGAGCAAAATGGGTTGGTAACATCGGAGGTGTCGTAATTTCCATTGCTATGTTCTACCTGTTATACATTTGTATTTCACAGTATGGTGATACAATTGGCACCAAGCTTCTTAACAAAGAAGGAACATGGGGAATGCCGTTTATCGCAGCAGTCATTGCATTCTTTGGAAATAGTACAACAGTTATGTTAAATGCCGGGGATTATTCGCGTGAGATGAAGGGCGGATATTCTGCAACAAAACGTGGAGCATCTTACTTCCTTGCAATGGTTCCGGCAACGGTATTGCTTGGATTGATTGGAGCTATGGCTTCCACAGCAACAGGAATCGCAAATCCGATCAATGCGTTTGCACAGATGGTAGATAATAAGTTTGTTCTTGTCGTAACATTAGGATTCATTATTTTTGCACAGTTATCTACAAACCTTGCAAGTAATGTTATTCCACCGGCATATGCATTTATGGATGCATTCAAGATGAAACATAGAACAGCAGTTATCCTTGTAGGTGTGCTTGCGGTAGCAACATGTCCTTGGATTTTGACAAGTGATAGCTCAGCAGCAGGACTTGACGTATTCGTTAAGATTTATACTGCATTCTTCGGACCGATTTTTGCAGTATTGATCACAGATTTCTTCATTCTTCATAAGAGAAATTACACAGAAGAAGCGCTTGCGGATTTATACAATGAGAATGGAGATCATGCCGGTGTGAACTGGGCAGCGATCATTGCGATTGCAGTAGGTGCCGTGATTGGTTTGATCAATGTAGATATTTCATTCTTTACAGCAACAATCCCTACAGGACTCGTCTACTATTTCTGTATGAAAAAGATGCCGTCATGTGCGCGTTTTAGAAAGGGAACAACATTGGAATAAAAATAGGAGGGATTCATTATGTTTGATGTTTTGGTTAAAAATGGAAAAATTGTTACGGCTGATTATATTTCGGAAGGAAATATTGCAGTAAAAGACGGGAAAATTGCTGCTGTTTTGGAAGCAGGAGTGGAACCGGAAGCGAAAAAAGTAATTGATGCGAAAGGGAACTATGTGTTCCCTGGAGCAATCGATACACACGCACATTTAAATGATCCTGGTTTTGAATGGCGTGAAGATTATGAACATGGAACAGCGGCGGCAGCCCTTGGAGGATATACGACAGTTATTGATATGCCTCTTCAAAATGATCCATGTATGACAAATGCAGAAGCATTTGACTTTAAAGAAAACAAAGTATCTCCGAATGCGTATGTAGACTATTGCTTCTGGGGTGGCCTTACCAGCTACAACTTTGATGATTTAAAAGAACTGGATGAGAAAGGATGCGTTTCTTTCAAATCATTCATCGGTCCGGTATCTCCGGATTACGAATCTTTGAATTATGGACAGGCTATGGAAGCCATGGATATCATCAAACAGTTTGATGGCCGGGCAGGATTTCATTGCGAGGACTATGCAATCATCAAAAATCAGGAAAAGAGAATGAAAGAAGCAGGACGCAATGATTGGAAGGCATTTCTTGAGTCACGTCCGGTTGTTGCAGAAATCGTTGCGACAGATGCAATCATCGAAATTGCAAAAGCAACAGGATGCAAAGCACACATTTGCCATGTATCCCATCCGGCAGTTGCAAAGAAGATCAAAGCAGCGCAGGATGAAGGATATGACATTACAGCGGAGACATGTACACATTATCTGACATTTACAAGTGATGATGTGATCGAGAAAGGCCCTCTTTACAAATGTGCACCGATTCTTCAGCCGAAAGAAGCGGTAGAAGAGATGTGGGAATATGTAAAAGCAGGCGTCTTCAGCGGAATTGCTTCTGACCACTCACCATGTTCTTACGATGAAAAGTACAACGAGATCCTTGGAAATAAGATTGAAACAGTATTTGACGTGTGGGGCGGATGTTCCGGAATTCAGAGCGGTTTCCAGGCAACATTCAGTGAAGGTGTTGTAAAACGTGGTGTATGTCCGACTGTGATCGCAAATGCAATGTCAGTCCTTCCGGCAAAAGCGTTTGGTATTTACGGTAAAAAAGGAGATATCAAAGTTGGATTTGATGCCGATCTACTGATTGTAGACCCAGAGAAAGAATGGGAGATTACAAGTGATTCTCTTCTCTATGTGAATAAGATTTCTGCTTTTGTAGGATTAAAAGGAAAAGGACTTCCGGTTCTTACAATGGTTCGTGGAAATGTAATTGCAGAAGACGGCAAAATTGTTGCGGCAAAAGGATGCGGAGAATTGGTGAAGAAGTTAAAGTAAAGCATTTGTTGGAAAGGAGATAGAGAGAGTGAGTAATATAGTTGAAAATAAGAATTTGAGCCCGGAGCTGGCTAAAGATGTGGATCCGGACTTACAACCGACCAAAAAACGTATTATGGGACCGTTGTCTTATGCAGCGAGTTTCATGGGGGGATGTGTATCGGTTGGTACATTCTCTATGGGGGCAGGACTTATAGGAGTGCTTACCGTGCCGCAGGCAATTATTGCTATGTGTATCGGATGCTTAGTAATTGCAGTAGCCCTTGCTATTATCGGCGAGGCAGGACATATTTACGGCATTCCATTTACAGTGCAGCTTCGAAGCAGTTTTGGTACTACTGGTGTAAAAATTCCAGGTATCCTTCGTGGACTTCCGGCAATTGTGTGGTTCGGTTTCCAAAGTTGGGTAGGTGCAGGTGCAATCAATAGCTGTTGTAAGATTTTATTTGGATTTGATAACCTTCCGGTAGTATATGCACTTTTTACACTTCTTCAGGTTGCGCTTGCAATCAAAGGATTTGAAGGGATCAAATGGATGGAAAACATCTCATGCGTATTTATCATTGCGATTTTGATCTATATGCTTTATGTTGTAAATACACAGTTTTCTACAGAGATTGGAGATGTATTCTCTGGAATCAAAGGAACATGGGGAATGCCATTCTGGGCAGCAACAACTTCATTCCTTGGTATTTACTCTACAATGATTATCAATGCATCTGATTATTCAAGAAATGCAACAGATGATATCAAACCGGTAAAAGCAACAAGCATTTACACAATTGCAATCCTTCCTGTAACATTATTCATGGGACTCATTGGTCTTCTTGTTACAGCAGCAACAGGAAACAGTGACCCGGTAGCAGTATTCTCTACAACGATGGACAGTAAGTTCCTTACAATTGTAACATTACTTTTCATTGCATTTGCACAGGTTACAACAAATGTACTTAACAATATCGTGCCTCCGGCATATGTACTTATGGAATCTTTCAAGATGAAATGGACACACGCAACTATTTTAGTAGGTATTCTTTCAGCGTGTGTAATGCCTTGGAAATTAGTTACAGCAGATTCTGCAGCAGGCCTGAACTTTTTTACACAGTTCTACTCTGCATTCCTTGGACCAATCTTTGCGGTCATGGCAGTAGACTTCTTTATTCTTCGTAAGAAGAAATTGAATATCAATGATATGTATGATAAAAAGGGTACGTTTAAAGGAATTAACTGGGCAGCAATCATTGCAATTTTGATCGGTTCTGTATGCTCATTGTTCATTATGGAATTATCATGGTACATTAGCTTGATTCCATCTGGTGTGGCTTATTACTTCCTGATGAAAGTAATGCCATCATCAAAACCATTCTGTAAAGGAACGATTTTTGAGAAATAAGAAAAAATCTTATATCGAATAGGGAAGAAGACATCAACCGAAATAGTTGGTGTCTTCTTTTTTCCTGATATAGGAAAGTTATAAAATTATAAGGAAAGTATTGCACACAATGTGTGACTATGCTAAAATTGTTCTACAAATAAAGAGTTCAAAAGATCTATATCACAGAAAGAATCTGCGGCGTTCGTCGCAAGTAAAATCAGATTTGAAAATAGTATAAGAAAGATGGTGATTTTATGGGGAAAGTTGCCTTTAAGAAGTAATGTCTAGCTTGTCTGTAACCTTATCTTTTGATACAATAAAGGAGAGAAACTATATGATATTTTATAAATTGAATACGAAGCATAAAGACAGATTATTCCGTCTTATTTTCAACGAGAAAAAGGAACTGTTAGACTTATATAATGCGGTGAATGAAAGTAATTATACGAATCCGGATGATTTGGAAATCACAACGATGGAAGATGTGCTTCGGAAAAATAGAAATGAGGTCATAGAAATGATTTTAGAAGAATGGGATGAAAATGAATTTCGGGAGTTTCTGAAAGAAGAGTCATGGAATGAAGGACACGAAGCCGGAAAGAAAATTGGAATGGAGACCGGAATTAAGGGAATCATTAAAGTATGTAAAGAGTTCGGAGTTTCAAAAGAAGAAACATTGGAGAAGATCAAAAAAGAATTTGCTCTAACGCAAGAAGATGCTGAGAAGTACATAGAAGAATACTGGACGTAATTGTAGAGGTAGTGTAAAAAAGATAGGATCGTAAAGGAATGAAACCATTACGATGCCTATCTTTTTGTTTCGCTATATTTAAAAACGCATTACATATGTGACCTGCGATATTCACTCGGGGATACACCGGTAGTTTTCTTAAACACAAGCGAAAAATACTGTGCCGTATCAAAACCGGTAGCAGTTGCGATATTTTGCATAGAGTCAGATGTTGTTACAAGCAGATCCTTGGCTTTGTTAATACGTTCCAGGGAAATGTATTCAGAAATCCCCATACCGTTGATCTGTTTGAAAAGCCGGGAAATATATGCTTCATTATAATTTACAATTCGCGAAATGGTAGTGAGTGTAAGTGATTCTGCAACATGGTCACGAATGTAAGTTTTGATTTTTTGGACAAGCTGTTCGTTTCGATCCAGTTTCTTCGAATTCAGGATGTCAAAAATCTGTCTGGAAAGTTTCTCCAGATAATGAAATGCCTCTTTCCAGGATGAAAAATCATGTATGTAATATAGCGGATAGAGTGCAATTTTGGAAATTATTTTTTCTTGTAACTGATATAAATCAATGTACTGCATCAGCATGAGTGAAACAGAAGTATATATTTTAATGGCAGATATACTATGCATACTTCGGATGCGAATGCATTCAGAGCACAAACATCTCAGAGTGTACAGGTAATCTTTTTCAGAACCTTGGTAAAGATAGAAGGAAAGTTCCTGAAGCTTTTTCTCGAGAGAAATTCGGTCTATGGAAACTCCGGCGAGTAAAGTTTTGGAAATCTCATCTTCCGGCACATTGGCAGAAGAGTAGATGAGTGGGACGGCATGTCCAGAGGATTCTGCATATTGCTGCATCATATGAAAATGACTACAGACCTCGTTCCATTCGGAAATTTCCGGATAGAGGACAGTTGTGACACGCCTTCTGTATTTCGTGAAATAATAATCGCCAAAGTCATTTGCAACAGACTGTAAAAATTCAAATACAGAAGGAAAGACATTTATTGGCTGAAAAAATAGCAGTAAAGTTCCTTTCCCAAAATCCAGCATAGAAAACTGAAACTTTCCTTCCAGTAACTTTTTGATCAATTGAAGATACTGAAGGGTATATGCCGAATTTGTAATATTGGTTTCATCCAGTGTTTTGTAATGAATCTGTGTATACATCAGATAGACAGGCTGATGTAAATTCAGCGTGAAATCAGAACCGGCAATACTTAGTTCACGTTCCAGTTTTTCGATTGGATGACCGGCTACGATTCCTTTCAGTATGTTCTGCTGAAGCAGGTGTGAGAGCAGAAAAGACTTTTGTTGAGCTTCTGAGAGAAGAAGGAGATTGTCATTTTCCGCCTCTAATTCTTCCAAAGCATGGGAAATCTCTTTTAGAATTACTTCGTCATCTTCTGTTTTCAGAAGATAACGGGTGTGTTCTAATTTGTTGGATTCATAAATGTGACTAAAATTGTCATAAGCTGTAAGGAAAATGATGCGGCAGCGTGGAAGTAGTTCTGTGACCTGGGAAGCAACTTCAAGTCCAGACATTCCCGGCATATGAATATCCAACAACATAAGGTCAATAAGTGATGTTTGTATCAGAGCGATAGCCTCTTTGCCGGAATAGCATTTGTAAATCTCCAATTCCGGAATGTGTTGTTCTTCGATCAGATCAGTTAGATAATTTACAATATAATGTTCGTCATCTACTATGAGTAAGCGCATATGGCACCTCCTAAAATTAGTGTTTCAGACATATGGAAACACAAAGGCCTCCCATGTCTGAACGGGAAATGTTGAGTGAATAAGTATAGTCTGAGAAAATGGCAAGTCTTCTTTGAATATTTAGAAGTCCGGTCATTTCGTAGTCTGTTGATGTATCCTTTGCAGTATTTAGTTTTTCTTCCAATGACTGGAGTAATTCATCGGTCAGTTCCTCCCCGTTATCTTCTACAATAATAGTCAAAGACTCTTTGGAATGCAGAAAATGTATTTTTAAAAGTCCGTTTTCCATCTTATTATTCAGCCCATAATTGAAAGCGTTTTCAAGCAGTGGCTGAAGGATCAGTTTTGGAACCGGCAAATTTTTATATTCGGCAGGGAGGTCTTCAAATTCAATCTGAATTCGCCCGGCAAAGCGCAATCCTTGAATATATGCGTAAGTTTTGGCGTGCTCATATTCCGTTTCCAGTGTAACGTTATCCATACTGTTTCGTGTGAGATAGCGGAAATATTTTCCGAGTGCACTTGCCATTTCCTGTGATTCTTCGGATAACTCCATTTTGATCATACGTTGCAGCATGAAAAAGCTGTTATATAGAAAGTGTGGATTAATCTGAGCCTGCAATTGTTTTAATTCTGCTTTCTGCAGCAACATTTTTTGGTTGTAATCCTGTTCAATCAGACGATTTAGTTTCGAGGTCATCGTGTTAAAAGAATGATACAAGTAGGTGAAATCTGGACTATCAAAGTCGGTAATTTTACTGTCGAAATTTCCTTGTTCTACGTCTCTGAATGCGTTTAAAAGTCGGACGTATGGCTTGTGAATCATTTTATAAATGGCAATAAAGAATATGATGCATGTAAGCGACAATACAACAATAAACACAAGCATAAAAGTTGGAAGAGTGCGCGTACTATTTAGAATTACGCTTGTTGGGATGAGACGAATATACCGCAATGATGTATGAGGTAATTCATATGAGAAAGCATAGTACTCAGTGTCATCTACTTTTACAACTGGATAGCCTAAAAAAGTATCGGTTTTTTTCAAGGTCTTGTGGATAAAATGTTCATAGAACGTGCGATCTTTTTCTTCAAAGTTTGTAAGAAGGAAATTCCTCTCATTTGTGAAAAGATAACGTTCATTGGGATATGAAATGTTATCTTCCAAGTATTGTGTGAGTTCTTCTTGGGACAAAACAAAATTTACACCATAACCAGCGTTCGAAGAGGGCATAAACAAGTAGGAAAGTTCCATTTGGTTGGTTAAGGTGTTTTGATAATTGTGTAAGATTCCCCTTTCCTGTACAGCTATTTGAAATTGATGAAAATCTTCTTGCGATAATTCGGAAAAACTTCCGAGTTTATAACCAGAAGAATGATACACGATACCTAAATCTCCAAAATAAATGTGAGCAGATTCACAGAAAGGGAGTGAAAATTGTGCGGTAGACAATTGTTCTCTTAAAAGATTGGCTTGAAAGCCTTGTTCATAACGCGATAAGCCAAAATAATTTGTGGCAAATTTTTGGAGATTTGACTGGTGGCACAAGTTAAATCCTGTTGTATAAATTGTATACATAGAGTTGTCCAAATGAGAAATATAAGTTGTACTATTTGAGTTAACAGAAGAAAGAATTTGTTTTTTTAAAGTTTGATTTCCATAGTAAAGTGAAATAAATCCAATCAATAATAAAGGGAGTAGGAGAACTATAAAAAGTGTGACGATTTTTTTTAATAATGTGTTTTTCGCGTTCATAGTAAATTCCTTTTGGATAAGTATTTTATAAAACTAGTATAGCGTTTGAAAATAAAAAATTCAATCATGAGAATTATAAAGTTTTTTGTTATTTATAAAATTTTAAGGAAACATATAATCTGAGTAAAAAAATTATAAAAAAATGAAAAAATTAAATAGACTTATTGTAAAAAAATTATAATAATGGATTTCATAAAAGACGAAGTCAAATATAGGAGGAGAAAAATGAAAGCAAAAAGAATTATTGCAGTTTTACTATCAGCTTGCATGGTGGTAGGTATGACTGGGTGTATGAAGAGTGGAGGAAACGGAACAAGTGTAAAAGAAAAGAAGGACAGAAAGGCAGTAGAGGTGCCGGAAGAATTATGGGATCCATATGAAGAAACTGTAACAATTACAACGGCAGGACCAGAATTGGGAGCAGTTAGATGGCGAGAAGGAGATGATTATGATAATAATCCTTGGACTAGGGCATACAAAGATCGTTTCAACATTAAAGTGGTAAATGATTGGATTAGCAATGATTATAATACAAAATTAAATTTAGCAATTGCAGATGGAAGTATCCCAGATGTATTTTATGTAGGATCTCAGCAACTCAGAGAATTACAAGAAGCAGATATGATTTGGGATTTGACAGAGGTTTATGACAAATATGCGTCAGATTTATTGAAGGGGTATATGGAACAGGAAAATGCTACCTTTGAAACAGGAAAATTAGATGGAAAATTATATGGAATTCCGCAACTTTCTTATGGAATTATCGATCAACCGAATTATATTTGGATTCGTAAGGATTGGAAAGAAAAGTTAAAGCTAGAAGATCCAAAGACAATGGATGATGTGCTTAGTATTGCTAAAGCTTTCCAAAAAGAATACGGTGGATATGGATTAGCTGAAAATCAAGGACTTTCAAGTTTAAATATTTTGGCACCGGCATGGGGGGCTCATCCAGGCATCTGGGTAGAAACAGATAATGGGAATTTTGAATACGGTTCTGTACAGCCGGAAATGAAAGAGGTATTAAAAACATATTCAGAGTGGTATAAAGAGGGGATTATTGACCCAGAATTTGCAACAAAAGATTTTGAAAAAATGAATCAAGGGGTATTAGGAAATGCGGTTGGTGTTAGCCCTTATTATCAATGGTGGGGGTATAATCCGGGACAAGATATGGTTGCAAATAATGGGAAAGATTCTATTTTAGAACCATATAAAATCCCATCAGTAACCGGAGAAGAGGTAAAAGCAAGTGTTCCATTTAATAACTTTGGATATATTGTAGTAAGTAAAAACTGCAAGAATCCGGAAGCGGTATTGAAACTTCTTAATTTCTTTGCTCACGTTATGGATGAATCTGATCAGGAAGATCCTCAATTTATAGATGAATTGTTTAAAGATGCATATTCAGATATTCCATGTACATTACGTGTTTTAAATCCAAATACGGATTATAATCAGTATGTAAAAGTAACAGAGGCTTTAAAAGAAGGAACGGAAGTAGATCCAGCAACACTTGGAAAAGATGGTGTGAAATACCAGAATAGTGTAGATTTTATTAAAAATGGAGATGCAAAAGGTGTTGGAGACTATTTGCAACAAGGAGGACCGAAATCAGCATATGGTATTGCCAAAGAAATGATTGATAATGAAGAATATATTAAAGATGCTATGTGGGGACCATCTACAGAAACTTTATTGAAATCCGGAAGTACGTTAGATGATATTTTAACAGAAGGATTTACAAAAATCATTGTAGGTGAAAAAGATATTGATTTTTTTGATACACTTGTTGCAGATTGGGAAAAAGCAGGTGGAGAAAAAGCAACAGAAGAAATCAATACGACATATGGAAATAAATAAGAGGATGTTAAAATGAAAAAACTTAAAAGGCAATGGCAGTATCACTTGATGATGCTGCCAGGGGTAATACTAATATTTATATTTGCGTATATTCCTCTTTACGGAGTTATTATTGCATTTCAGGATTACAATCCTGCACTTGGATTTTCTTCACCATGGGTAGGACTTGAAAATTTCAGATATATATTCAGTCAACCGGCATTTGTAAAAACGATATGGAATACATTTTACATCGCAGTATTTAAATTAATCGGAGGTATTATTGTACCAGTAACATTTGCGGTGCTATTGAATGAATTAGTTTCAACAAAATTAAAACGGATTTTTCAGACATTAGTTTACATTCCGAATTTTTTGTCATGGGTTATCATGGCGGGTGTTTTAATGGATATTTTAGCTCATAACGGAATTGTAAATCAATTTTTAGGAACGTTCGGAATTGAACCTATCAATTTCTTGGGAAGTACAAAAAATTTTCCGTGGACAATGATTGTGACTGATATATGGAAAAGCTTTGGGTTCGGAACAGTAGTTTATTTGGCGGCGTTGACGAGCATTGATCCAGGACTATATGAATCTGCAATTTTAGACGGAGCAACACGGTGGCAACAAATTCGTTATATCACATTACCACTTTTAATGCCGACAATCATTTTGATGTTAGTTTTATCGCTTGGAAGTGTCTTGAATGCGGGATTTGATCAAATTTTCAACTTGTATTCTCCGATTGTATATGAGACAGGTGACATTATAGATACATATGTATACCGACTTGGTATCCAACAGGCGCAATATTCAGTTGGTGCAGCTATAGGATTGTTTAAGTCAGCGGTTTCTGCTGTACTTGTATTGATTTCTTATGTTCTTGCGGATAAATGTGCTGGTTATCGGATTTTCTAGGAGGCAATAAGATGCATTATAAAACAAAGGGAAATAAAATTTTTAACGTAGTAAATATTATCATACTTACAGTAGTATCTTTGACATGTGTATTACCGTTTGTGAACCTGTTGGCAATTTCGTTTAGTGATGCAGCAGCAGTATCAGCAGGAAAAGTGGGATTTGTTCCGGTAGACTTTACTTTGAGCGCATATGAATTTGCGCTCAAAGGTGGAAAGTTTATGAGATCACTCATGATTTCATTAGAGAGAGTTTTTATTGGAGTTGGATTGAACCTGATTCTTATGGTGTTGACGGCATACCCATTATCAAAAAGTAAGAAAAAGGTGAGTGGAAGAAATGTCTATATGGTATTTTTTGTGATTACAATGTTGGTTTCAGGTGGATTAATTCCTACATATTTAGTAATTACAAGATTAGGGTTAAAGGATACGATTTGGGCATTGATCCTTCCAGGAGCTCTTCCGGTTTATAATATGATTATTCTCATGAACTTTATTAGAGGAATTCCAGAAGAGATTGAAGAAGCAGCGGCAATTGATGGAGCTAGCCCGATGCAAACTTTGATCAAAGTAATTCTTCCAGTTTTAAAACCAGCTTTAGCAACAGTAGGACTATTTTGTGTCGTAGGACATTGGAACGATTGGTTTAGTGGAATGATTTATATGAATAATCCAGAAAATTACCCGCTCCAAACATATCTACAGTCTTTATTACAGAATTTTGAACAGTTAATGCGAACACAAGGTTCACAAGATATTCAAGCACTTTTGGGACAAATGAATGCAAGAACAGGAAGGGCTGCTCAACTTTTCTTGGGAGCAATTCCGGTTATGTTGATTTATCCATTTTTACAAAAATATTTTACAAAAGGGCTTGTATTAGGAAGTGTAAAAGGATAATTGTGATTTTTTAATGTGAAGAAAAGAATCGACGCTAATAAAATAAGGAGACATAAAAATGAAACGAGATAAATTAAATGTGGGAATAATTGGTTATGGTTCGCGAGGATTGGGGCTTTTGGAGAGTGTTATTTTGGCATTGGAAAAAGTTAATGTTACAGCTGTGTGCGATAGTTATGAAGATCGCGCAGAGCAGGCTGCCGAGACAGTAGAAAGAGTACAGGGCAAAAGACCAGATGTAACACTTGATTATAAAAAAGTGATTTCTAATCCGAATGTAGATACAATTATTATTACTTGTGCTTGGGAAGATCACATTAAAATTGCGATTGAGGCGATACGTGCAGGAAAAGCAGTCGGAATGGAAGTTGGCGGTGCATATACTGTAGAGCAGTGTTGGGATCTTGTTCGTGCATATGAAGAAACAAAAGTTCCGATCATGATGTTAGAGAATTGTTGTTACGGACGCCGTGAAATGATGGCAATGCATATGGCAGAGTTGGGTGTGCTTGGTACGATTGTACATTGTAAGGGGGGATATCACCATGATCTTCGGGATGAAGTAAGTGGTGGGGAGAAATACAGACATTACCGTCTGCGTAACTATCTGAATCGTAATTGTGAGAACTATCCGACACATGAATTGGGACCGATTGCCCAACTTTTACATATCAACAGAGGAAACCGGATGGTATCCTTAACATCAACGTCATCCAAAGCAGTAGGATTGCATGAATATGTGAATGATCGTCTCGGAGCGGAACATTCGCTTGCAAATGCAGAATTTGCACAGGGAGATGTTGTAACGACAGTGATTAAATGTGCAGGTGGAGAGACGATTACATTAACATTGGACACAACACTTCCGAGATTCTATAGTCGTGACTTTACAGTACGCGGAACAAAAGGAATGTACGAAGAAGCTACAGATTCTGTCTTTTTGGATAAAGTACACGAAGAATATGACTTCAAATGGAAAGAACAGTGGGGAAATGCAGAAAAATATAGTGAAGAATATGAGCATCCGATGTGGAAGGCATACAAAGAAGAAGGTGTACGTGGTTCTCACGATGGAATGGATTGGCTTGTATTTAGAGAATTTTTTGACAGTATTTTAAATGGAACACCATGTCCGATCGATGTGTATGACACAGCAGCATGGATGTGTATTACAGCGCTTACAGAAGAATCAATCGCCCTTGGTGGAAAACCGGTTATGATTCCGGACTTCACAAAGGGTGCATGGATCACAAGATAAATTTAGGTTTGACAGGAGAATGAAGATGCCGAGTATACTTGAAATTAAAGGCGATATTTATATGAATGGTGAGAAATTTCAAATTATTTCAGGAAGTATCCATTACTTCCGTGTAGTGCCGGAGTATTGGAGAGACCGTCTGGAAAAATTAAAAGCAATGGGATGTAATACAGTAGAAACTTATGTGGCATGGAATGTTCATGAGCCAAAAGAAGGAGAATTCTGCTTTGAAGGCGATGCAGATCTTTGTAGATTCCTTGATATTGCACAGGAACTTGGTTTGTATGTAATTTTAAGACCATCTCCGTACATTTGTGCAGAGTGGGAATTCGGTGGTTTCCCGGCATGGCTTTTGACAAAACACGGCATTCGTCTCCGTTGCTACAATAAAGTATATCTTGACTGCGTAGCACGTTATTATGACAAATTAATTCCGCTTGTAGCGCCATATCAGATTACAAATGGCGGCCAATCCTCATGATGCAGATTGAAAATGAATACGGTTCTTATGGAAACGACAAAGACTATCTGAACGCATTAAAAGACATGATGGTCGAAAGAGGAGTTACAGTTCCTTTTGTTACATCAGACGGACCTGGAAAACAGTATATGGATGATGGGTGTGTGGATGGTGCATGGAGAACAGCAAACTTTGGATCCAAGGGAGCAGAGCGTTTTGAAGCAGTGAAAAAGATCATCGGAGATCAGCCGCTTATGTGTATGGAATACTGGGTAGGATGGTTTGATCATTGGGGAATGAAAGAACATAGTGTGGTAGATTATACAGAACACAAGAAATCATTAGAAGATATGTTAGAGAGAGGTCATGTAAACTTCTATATGTTCCATGGCGGAACAAACTTCGGATTTATGAATGGTTCCAACTATGATGATAAAGTAGGAGCTGATGTCACATCTTACGATTATGATGCACCGCTTACTGAAGATGGACAGATTACAGAAAAATATCTAGAGTTCCAGAAGGTGATTTCTAAGTTCCGCGAAATTCCGAAAGTAGAATTTACAACAAAGATTCAAAGAAAAGCTTACGGAACATTACAGTTAGAAGAAAAGGTTGGATTATTCGATACATTGGATACATTGAGTACTCCGGTAAGAGAATCTATGCCATTATCTATGGAAGAATTAGGACAGAACTATGGCTATGTACTTTATAGAAGTACAATTACAAGAGGAAAAGAAATTGAATCTTGTAAAATTCGTGGTGGAATGGACCGTGCAATTATTTTTGCAGATGGAAAACAGGTTGAAATCCGCAATGATGATGAAATGCACAGAAAAAATGGTTTCACATTCAAAGAAGAACAAGGTGTGTTAGATATCCTTATGGAAAACAGAGGAAGAGTAAACTATGGACCGGAAATTGATCTACAGAAGAAAGGAATCACACACGGCGTTCAAATCAATGGAGTATTTCATATGGGATGGGATATGTATTCTCTTCCGCTAGATGATATATCAAAAGTAGACTACTCAAAGGGATATGAAGAAGGATTGCCGGCATTCTACAAATTCACATTCCAGGTAGATGAAGTAGGAGATACATTCCTTGACGTGGACGGATTTGGAAAAGGCTGTGCCTTTGTAAACGGAAGAAATATCGGACGTTTCTGGGAAATCGGACCACAGAAGAGACTTTACATTCCGGGACCGATGTTAAAAGAAGGTGTGAATGAAATCATAATCTTCGAAACAGACGGAAAAGCAACAGACACAATCAGCCTTGTGGACGAACCGAAATTAGGATAAATCAGGAGGAATACCATGAAAAGAAGTGTAAATCCGCTTCTCCCACTGGATGAATTTATTCCGGATGTGGAGGCAAGAGTATTTGCCGGCAGTGATGGTAAAAAGAGATTGTTTCTATACGGATCCCATGATGAATATCAGCAAGGGACATGGTGTTCGCATCAATATCATGTATATTCCGCTCCTTTAACAGATTTGTCTGACTGGACAGATCATGGTGTTTCGTTTGCGTCTAGAAAAGGGGAAGGATATATGTGGGATGGAAAGGAAGAGGATGGCGTTTCGTGGACGGACGCCATCCTTTATGCACCAGATGTAATTGATAAAGATGGGAAATACTGGCTTGCAAGTTGTTTTAGCGGGGGAGGTCTTGGAATGTCGGTAAGCGATAATCCGGAAGGACCGTTTTCTCCTGCAACACAGATTATATATGAGGATGGGGAACCGCTTGGAAGTATTGACCCTACGCTCTATGAAGAAAATGATACGATGTACATGATCTGGGGACAGAGACAATCGTTTGGCGGGGAAGGACTAGTTGGGGTGGAACTTAGACAGGATGCGGAGGGGATGTATGCAATCGCCGATCGCAGTACAAAACATTATTTATTCGGAGACGCCGAGAATCCAGATCAAGGTTTTGGATTTTATGAGGGTCCATCTATAAGAAAAATCAGAGATAAATATTACTTACTTTATCCTTCAGATAAGGGAAAAGGAGTTCATATGATGTCCTATGCGACAGCGGAACATCCGCTAGATCCTTATACATTTCGGGGAAATATCCTGGATAATGATGGATGCGACTTAGAAAGTGGAAATAACCATGGATCTTTGTGTGAGGTAAACGGTCAGTGGTACATTTTTTATCACAGAGGGTTTGGAAATAGTAATATGCGAAGAAAAGTGTGCGTGGAGCCTATTTTCATTGATGAGGAAGGAAATATCGGTCAGGTTGATATGACAAATAACGGGTTTGGAGGTCCGCTTTCTCCGTATGACAGAATTGAGGCGGCTTATGCCACACATGTCAGACTGGACGGATTTAGGCCGGGATGTTATTTGGAAGAGTCTGAGAAGGATTTACATCCGCTTGTACATATTACAAATGGAAATTGTGTGGAGTATAAGGATTTTGATTTTGGAATGCAGAAAGGTAAGCTATCCGTCATTATGGAAATTTGCCCGATGGCAGGAGGAAATATAAAGATTCTTTTAGATACTCCGAAAGGAGAGGAAGTTGGAATTGTTCCAATTGAATCCGGTTCGGGAAAAGAATGGATAGCTGTTCGAAAAGATTTGAAGGATATCGTAGGTGTACATACGATTTATTTACAATTTGAAAGCAAAACGGAAGAATACATTTGTGAACTTGCCACTTTTCATTTTGAAAAAGAAATAGGATAAAGGAGTGGGTGAAAATGGAATATCATGTTTCAATCTATGGAAATGACCAAAATCCCGGGGGAAAAGAGTGTCCGTTTCGGACGATATCAAAAGCTGCTGAAATTATGAGAGCAGGGGATCGGGTTCTTGTACATGAAGGTGTGTATCGTGAATGGGTAAAACCGGCACGGGGAGGAAAGAATGACTTGTGTCGTATTACATACGAAGCTGTACCGGGAGAAAAAGTTGTAATGAAAGGATCTGAAGTGATTTCTGATTGGGAAAATGATGAGGGAACTGTATGGAAAGCAAAGATTCCGAATGCATTATTTGGTGATTATAATCCATATGCAGAACGAATGAAAGGCGATTGGTATTTACATCCAGACTATCCGTTACATACGGGTGAAGTTTATCTGAATGGAAAGGCAATGTATGAAGCAGCTTCTTTGGAAGATGTGCGCCAGCCTAAGATGCGAAAAAAAGGTGTTGGAGCTTATTATCCAAGATGTACAGAAACGATTCTTTACCCAGAAGATACCATCTATCAGTGGTGGTCTGTCGTAGGTAAGGAAGATACGACCATTTATGCAAACTTTCAGGAATATAATCCGAATGAACAAGAGGTAGAAATTAATGTTCGGGAGAGTTGCTTTTATCCAGAAAAACGTGGGATTGACTTTATTACCGTGAAAGGGTTTGAAATAGCGCATGGCGCAACGCGTTGGGCACCGCCGAGCGCAAAACAGCAAGGAATGGTGGGACCTCGTTGGAGCAAGGGCTGGATTATCCAAAATAATATCATTCACGATTCAAAATGTATGGGAATCAGTATTGGTCGGGATGATTTGTTTGTTGTAGATCTGGAGAAGGAACGTTTTCGAAAATCCGGCCATCAGAGACAATTGGAACTAATCTTTGAAGCAGGGAGCATGGGATGGTCCAAAGAACATATTGGTTCACATATTATTTGCGATAATACGATTTATAATTGTGGACAAAATGGAATTGGAGGAAATCTTGGATGCATTTTCAGCAAGATTTCGCATAATCAAATTTATAATATTGGTACAAAATGTGAGTTTTTTGGACATGAAATCGCAGGTATTAAGTTGCATACTGCAATTGATGTGGAAATTACAGAGAACAGAATTCATCATTGTACTCTCGGTACATGGCTGGACTGGGAGGCCCAGGGAGTCTATGTGCACAGAAATCTCTACCAAAAAAACGGACGGGATTTGATGATAGAAGTGACGCATGGTCCGCATTTGATCGAAAATAATATTTTTGCATCGGATTACAATTTGGATAATATTGCCCAAGGTGGTGCGTATGTACATAATCTGTTTTGTGGAGTGATATGCCAGTTGCCGGAACTTGAACGTGTGACACCGTATCATTTTGCACATTCTACTGCGGTAAGAGGGTACGCGTTTGTATATGGTGGGGATGATCGATTTTACAATAACATTTTTGTTGGAGGAGAAAAAGAAATTTCGGAATATACGATTTTCGGAGAAGAAGGAAGAAAGCATACGTTTGTCGGTACGGTAGGATATTCGGATTGTCCCGTTTCTCTTGCGGAATATTTTGAAAGAATTGATAAAGCGTCCAAAGGTCGCGGAAATACAGAAGCATATGTGGAAGTGAAACAGCCAATATATCTTGGTGGAAATGTGTATTTAAATGGAGCGAATCCGTGTAACGGAGAGGATGCATTGATTTTGAATGATGATCCGCAGGTGGAAATTCTGGAAGAGAATGGGAAAGTATATCTAGAAATGACAGTTCCGAAAGAAGTGGTTGATTTTTCGGAAGATCTTATCAATTCAGAACGATTGGGAACCGGAAGAATTGTAGAAGAACCGTTTTTCACTCTAAAAGGGAAGGAATATGTGTCGGATCATGATTATGCAGGAAATGTACGACAGGAAAAAATCTTAGCAGGTCCGTTCCAGCAAATTGAAGAGGAAAGAAATCGAATAGAAATATGGTGTGAATAGCAAGGGGAAATATGAGAGGTAAAAATGAAAAACGGAGTTATAATTTGTAAATGATTATACTGCGAAAAGAGCTTTTGGAGAGTTGGGACTGTTTTTTAGACAGTCCCATGTGTTATGTTTACTGTTATTAGATTGTTTCTGGAATATAACGATCAAAAATCTTGTTTAAAAACGTTGCCTGAATCCGTGCGATGATTGCAAAGAAGAACAAAAACCATGCCATAGTGGTGAATTCAATCATAGGCGGATAAGCAATTGTGATTAATGCAAAGAACGCTGCAGTTCCAAATAATGTACAAGTTGTTAAAAAATGTCGTATTGACATCAAAAACGCATTTACAATCGTATGTTTGAGTGTGTTATCAAATTTAGCAAGCAATGGAAATGCGTATAAAGTCACCATGATATATAAAATCAACGAAAGAATCATGACAAAACGTATCACAAGGTGGATAATACCATCTGTGTTTAATGTCAGGTTCGCAAATAACAATAAGAAAGCGAGCAAAGAGAATCCCCATAAAATTGTACCTTGTCTAAAATTGATTTTCCATGCATGGAAATATTCTTTCACAATGTAGCTGGACGTTCCGGCACTTTGCTTTAGTGATACGGAATATAAAGCTGTGAGAGAAGTTCCAATGGTGATGATTGGAATAGACGTAATGATAAAAAGCAGATTTAATATCATAACGTCCGCAACTTTACTCATAAAAGTGAAAAATTTATTGTCGATATTAAAAATATTTTTCATAACGGATATACGTCCTTTCTATTGGAATAAAAACCAGTTGATACGGCATGTTTTTTTCGGACCATGATAAACTAAAACAAGCTTTTGAATACCAGTAAAAGAAGAAGCGGTTTCGGCACAGAAATCCTGGAAACATTCTTCGTAGCCTGTATTTGTAAGAGCAATGGAAGCAACCAATATGCCATCCGGAGTATCTGCATGGAATTCTAATCTGCCAGTATCACAAGTAGAGGAAGCTCTCACAGTTACTCTTTTTGCTCCGGAACCAAGATCAATTCTATTGTATTCTACCCAATCGCCATCGTGTAGGTTAGAGACGGCCAGATCATAAGCACTTCCCCATTTTGTAAGAAGAGCCGTTTGATGTACATCAGAAGTCCATGTAGTCAGAGGGTTATTTTGATATTGTGGTTCCATATTTGGATAAAGTTCATATTTTTGGTTGTCATAATGTTCGGCTTCGATCTTTTTGCCAAGTGGTTTTAAATTGTGGTTCGGTGTTTGAGTATCTATTTCAAAAAAATCCATATCCACATATCCGCCAAGTGCTTTTGTGGTAAAATGGAATGCACCGTATCCCATTCCTACATAATCCCCGTAATGCATTTCATATGTATCGCCAAGAGGTTTGTAATCAATGCTGTTTAAACTATAATAAAATTTGCTACGATATTCCATTTTTACGGCTACAGCGCGAAGCCAAATGGTTGTTGTTTTTGCAGGCAGTTCTTCGGAAATTATTTCTATACCGTTATCATTTATTTGTAACTGTTTTTCACCGGTATTAGAAACACATTTTACAGCAATATAGTTATAATCTTGTTGGTGAACGGCAAGTCCTGCAATATCACCATCTGTCATGTGAGAAATATCCAGCTTGATTGTAGCGGAACTTGCGGAGCCGATCACGCGTTGCCGTAAGGTGTTTCTTGCTTTGGAAAGATTGCCGGTTACAGTAGCGGTATGCAGACGGAGATGTCCAGGGCGCTCTGTAAGGCTCCATTTACTGTCATCCGGAATGTGATTCCATTGCCAGCACAAATCCAAAGTGTCGGATTCAAAATCATCCAAATACAGGATTTGTTTTGTGTAAGTCTGTGTATCCTTAATTTTTATAGAAGGTTTCTGGAACGTAGAAACGGCAAGACATCCGTTTTTGTTTTTTGCGCCAATCATAGGCCACAAGAGTCCGGTTTCATCTGATTCCCAAAAGACTGGCTGTAATGTAGGTGTTCGTCCTAATTTGTGACAATCCTGGAAGATGATAGACCACCATTCAAACTTTCCGTTTTTCAAAGGAACATCCACAATACCGCCCTGATGAACACCGTTTTCACCGAAATTCATAAAGCTGGAATGAATATCTTTTACAACATAAGGCCCATTGAGCAGATCTTTTGTCTGAATACATATTTCTTTTTTGGTACCGGTTTTACCCCAGGTTGGAGTGGTAAGTACATAGTATGTGTCACTTATCTTATAAGCGTGGGAACCTTCGTTGAAATGTCCGTCCGTGTAATTGAAAAAAGGCTTATCGTGGAAACCGCTTTCATTGGCTTCGATAAATGTTTCGTCAATGGCATATTCTCCACTCTGTTCATCCACCAATTTTAAACGGGTAAGATAAAGCTGACCTTGCCCGTGAATGACATAGGCAGTTCCGTCATCTTCAAAGAGAAGCCCTGGATCATAAAGTCTTTGGCATAGTCGATAAAGTTTCCAAGGACCAGATGCACTGTCAGAGACGCTTAATACGGCATATTCTTCTGGAGTTCCATCCTGTATATTTACAAGATAATAAAATTTCTGCAATTTTTGATTATAGCGGATACTTCCGGCCCATGCACCCATATCGTAAATGTGACCATTTTTCAGATCCATTGTCTGTCCCGGGTTTGCAAGTGCAAGAAGTTGGTCATAAGGGGGTGCATAGCTTTCAAAATGCCAGTGAACTAAGTCTTTGGAGCTTAAAATAGGACCTCCTGGGAATAAGTGCATACTTGTGGATATCAGATAATAAGTGTCTTCTACCCGTATGACATCTGTATCAGGAAAATCTGCTCGTAGTACGTTGTTTGTATATGTTCCGTCTTCGTTGTCTGCAATCCAAACAGAAGCAAGGGTATCGGAAGCGGTTGTATGTTGTTGTTCCATATAAAAATAAGTCTCCTTTTTGTACTTCTTATAATTCTATTCTTCATTATAAGGTAAGAAAAAGTAAGCGTAAAGGGAACCGGGCAATGAGGTAAAAATATTAGAAAAGAACATAGAAATTATAAAACTGAAGTCCGCAACTTGTGTAAAATTTGCGTTTCATTACATATTGGTAATATGCTATATATTATACTAATAAATTTGTGCTAGATAAACAAATTGCATGAAGAATGTGGGGGAAATTATGTTTGAAAATAAATTGGGTATTACGGATTCAACAGAATTGGCTAGAGCAGAGGAAAGAATAAGCAAGCAAAAAGCCATTGAGATGTTCGAAAATGTTTTTTTTGAAAAGTTGGAACCTGGAACTTATAAAAATCTTGCAATGATTCATAAATATCTTTTCGATGAAATTTATGAGTTTGCAGGCGAACTACGCAAAGTCAATATCTCGAAAGGAAATTTTCGGTTTGCTCCGCTAATGTATCTGGATGTAGCGCTTCAGAGTATTGATAAAATGCCTCAGTCAACATTTGACGAAATTGTTGAAAAATACGTGGAGATGAATGTGGCACATCCGCTTAGAGAAGGAAACGGAAGAAGTACAAGGATATGGCTTGATTTGATGTTAAAAAAAGAGATTGGCTATGTGGTTGATTGGAGTAAGGTTGATAAAGAGGATTATTTGCTTGCTATGGAACGTAGCCCCATCAAAGATATAGAAATCAAATTTCTTCTGAGAAATGCTCTTACTGATAATGTTAATGATCGGGAAATCTATATGAAAGGAATTGATCACAGTTACTACTATGAAGGTTACTATGTGTTTAAAACGGAAGATTTGGATAAGATGCTAGACGGTTAGTCCTGATTTAGATTACCATTAAAAAAGTAATCGAGACCCTTACCTGTAAGCTCTACACTGTTTTAAAGGAAAAAGAAACTGTCGTTCCGATTTTTTAATCGTTAAAACGGCAGCTTCTTTGAGTTATGTTTATGATCAAAAAGATTGTTGCTTTTTACAACGAGCCTATTATACGGCAAGAAAAATCAAGTGTAAAGAGAACTGTACGATGAGGTAAAAATATAAAAAAAGAACAGAAAAATTATAAATTCAATTCTCCCTATTCTGTTGTCCTTTTACATTATTTATTCCATTTCTCCATAATCCGGTCAAGAAATTCAACCGACGAATCCAAAAGAGAAATTGTTGCCGGAATCGAAGTGTTTCGGTCAAAATCATGTTCGTTGCATGAAACAATATAACGTTGGGCATTATATTTAGAGCATAATGCAAGGAATTCTTCGTAAGGAACGTCTGTATCCCCCATACTGTGTGCACAAAAAAGCGGACAAGGAAGTTTGTCGCATGTGCGGAGAGAATAATCTAGAAAGAAGAATTTTTCGCGGCCCTCATAGATTAAGTCTTTCCAACAGCCAGTTTGCCTTGCGTAGACATAGACGCTGTAATGTGTTTCCAGATCTCCCGTTGTGTGGATTTCTTCTGGGATAGCGGAAAGGCAGGAATCACTTACCGGAGGCAGTGTGCGGTAGAAGGTACTTGGCGTATGAAACCAGCCGTCGCATAAAAATCCATATCCATAATATGATAAGATCCCTTCGGGCATGATGCTCAGATTGCCATGTGCCGCTGCGATCAGACAAAGATAAGCGCCGGCGGAGCGTCCCCAAAGGAAATAAGGAAGAAGAGTTCCGGTATACAAGTCGGCATGTGCAAGATAATGATTGATGGATGCGCAGATATCTTCCATTATAATAGGGAGTTTTGCGGCCGGAGATAAGGGGTAATCAAAGGAGATGATAGTGTATCCAGCCTCTGTCATACGTTTGATATGATAATCCGGCAGATCGGCTTTGTCTCCATAAAGAAGTCCGCCGCCGTGAAAATATAAAATGACAGCCTTGGGAGTATGTTCTGTATCGGAATAGATAATTGCTTTTTTGAAATAATCGCTTTGATTTATCTTGAGTTCTTTAAATTGAAGCATGTGAACCTCCTAATGTGAATGATAAGTAAAATGTGGTTGAAAAATAAATTAAATTTTAACTATATGTATTATATCATGAAGCTTATGAAAGGAAAGGTGTTTTGTAGAAAAAAGCAAAAAAATACATAATATACAAAATAAATTACAGTAATTTGTTAAAAATGTCTATTGCAAAATCTATATATCAGAGTGATAATAAGAATATAAAATCTGGTTGACCACAAGATAAAAATTTAACAAAATAATTAAGAAAGAGAGGAACGAATCATGAGTTACTTAAACAATCAAACAGGATACAGAGAGGAATTATTAGAAACACGTTCAGTAATCAAAAAAGACAACTGGGTACTTCTTGAGCCGGACGGACTTGTAAAGAATGCAATCCCTGGATATGAAAACTGTGATGTTACAATTCTTGCTTCACCAGCTATGGGAGCTACTTTTGCTGATTATCTTGTAACAGTACATGAAGGTGGAAAGAACTTAAGAGGAATCGGTGGAGAAGGTATCGAGACATTATTATATGTACTTTCCGGAAAAGTAACTGTGAAGAATGCAGATCAGGAAGCTGAACTTACAGAAGGTGGATATATGTTCTCACCTGCAGGAAATGACATCTGCTTTGAGAATGTAAGCGGTGAGGAAGCAAAATTATTCGTTTACAGACGTAGATATGATGCGATTGAAGGCTACGCTGCACATACAGTAGTTGCGAATACAAATGATATGGAATGGATTGAGTATGAAGGAATGGACAATTGCCATGTAAAAGATTTACTTCCGGCAGCAGGAGATTTCGGATTCGATATGAACTTCCACATTTTAAAATTCAAATTAGGTGCTTCTCATGGATATATTGAAACACACATTCAGGAACACGGAATGTATTTCTTATCAGGAAAAGGAATGTACCGTGTAGATGACGAATGGGTACCGGTGAAAAAAGGTGATTACATGTTCTTAGATGCATATTGCCCACAGGCTTGCTACGGTGTAGGACGTGGAGAAGATCTTGTATACCTCTACTCAAAGGACTGTAACAGAGAAGTTCAGTTATAAGAAATATAAGAAAAAGGAAGGTATTAAAGTTATGAAACTGGCACGTCAAGAGTTAAAAGACTTGATGAAACATAAAATGATGCAGGGGGGCTTATGTGAAGAGCATGCAGAGCAGACTGCTGAAATCCTTACATGGGCACATGAAAGAGGATACGCTTCCCATGGGGCAGTTCGTGTAGAATACTATACAGAAAGAATTGCCAAGGGAGGAATTACACACAATCCAAACATCACATGGAGACAGACAGGCCCTTGTTCCGGTATTATGGACGGAGACAATGGAATCGGTTACTATGTGGCTACAAAAGCGACAGAGAAGGCAATTGAGATTGCAAAAGAGAATGGTGTTGCAGTTGTAGGTATGGCGAATGTATCTCATACAGGATCTATCGGATATTATACAGAAATGTGTGCAAAGCAGGGACTCCTTGCAATCACATTCTGTCAGTCAGACCCGATGGCAGTGCCATATGGAGGAACAGAACCATATTATGGAACAAATCCGATTTCCTTTGCTGCGCCGACAGCAGATGACAGAACTGTTGTATTTGATATGGCTACAACAGTACAAGCTTGGGGCAAGATTCTTGATAAGAGATCCCAGGGAGCAGAAATTCCTGCAGACTGGGCCGTAGATAAAGAAGGAATGCCTGTGACAGATCCTCACAAAGTAAATGCGCTTGTACCGATTGCCGGTGCAAAAGGATATGGACTTATGATGATGGTAGACGTGTTCTCCGGAATTCTTCTCGGAGTACCATTTGGTAAACACGTAAGTTCTATGTACCATGATTGTTCCAAAGGACGTGAACTTGGACAGATGATCATCGTTATGGATCCGGAGAAATTCTGCGGTGCAGAACAGTTCATGAAGAACATGTCTCAGTCATGCGATGAGCTTGGAGAGATGAAAGCAGCTCCGGGATTTGGTAAAGTTTATTACCCGGGTGAAAGAGCTGTTATGAGAAGAGACAAAGCTTATGCAGAAGGCGGAATTGAAGTGGTAGATGAAATTGTTGAATATTTAAAGAGCGACGATCTACACTACAATAGATATGATCACAAAAACAGATTTGCCGATTAAGGAGAGGAAGATATGTTAAAAACAGTTGTTAAAAAAGGAAGTTACCACGATTCGGTTGTATTAATGCTTCTTACAAATCATATTTCAGCGATCGAAGGTGTGAAGAAAGTATCCATTATGATGGCAACACCTGCGAACAAGGATATTTTTAAACAGAGCGGCTTAGATACAGAAGAATTAATGGCTGCAACAGCAAACGATATGGTTGTTGTTGCTGATATCGATGATGATGCTCTTCTTAACACAATCATGGATGAGTGTGAAGAGTTCTTCAAAAAACAGTCTGCAGCAAACGGAGACAAAAAAGGTGCAGAAAGCGTAAAATCATGGGATAAGGCTCTTCAGAAAATGCCGGAAGCAAACCTTGCAGTGATTTCTATCCCGGGTGCATACGCAGCGTTAGAAGCTGACCGTGCTCTTGATGAAGGATTAAATGTATTCATGTTCAGTGATAACGTGACCATCGAAGATGAGAAGAAATTAAAAGAAAAAGCTCATGAAAAAGGACTTGCAGTAATGGGACCTGACTGTGGTACAGGTATCATTCAGGGAGTTCCGGTTGCATTTACAAATAATGTAACACCAGGTTCTATCGGAATCATCGGTGCTTCCGGAACAGGTATCCAGGAACTTACAACGATCATTGACAGATTAGGCGAAGGTGTAACAAACGCCATCGGAATCGGTGGACGTGACTTAAATGCAGCCATCGGTGGAATCACAATGATGGATATGATCGATGCAATGGAAGATGACGATGCAGTGAAAGTACTTGTAATCGTTTCTAAACCACCAGCAAAAGAAGTAAGAGACAGAATTTCTGCAAGACTTTCTAACTTCAGCAAACCGGTTGTTACATTATTTGTAGGTGAGAAACCGGAATACCACGAGGAGAACTTCTATCACGCTTACACATTAGATGAAGCGGCTCGTCTTGCCGTAGGTCTTGTAAGAGGACAGGAAGTTCCAGAAGCAGTAGCAGATGTAGATGCTTCCACATTCTTCAAAGCAGAAGATGGAAAAACGATCAAAGCTTACTACTCAGGAGGAACACTTGCGAATGAAGCAGCAATGCTCATCAAAGATGCAATGGGATGTAAAGTTCCGCCGGAGGATATTGAAGGATATATGCTTCAGTTAGATGGCAACGTAGTAGTTGACCTTGGAGATGATGCCTATACACAGGGAAAACCACATCCAATGATCGATCCTGCAAAACGTATCGAATGTATGCAGGAAGCAGTAGATGATGAGACAACAGGTGTTGTTCTTCTCGATATCATGCTTGGATACGGTTCACACGCAGATATGGCTGGTTCTTTACTTCCAACAATCGTGGAGTTGAAAGAAAAAGCTGAAAAAGCAGGAAGAAAAGTATTCTTTATCGCAACGGTATGTGGTACAAGAAGAGACTTCCAGGGATATGACGAGGCAGTAAATAAATTAAAAGAAGTTGGCGTAATTGTTTGTGAAAATAACAAGCTTGCCTGCCGTACGGCAATCCGTGCAATCGGAAGAGATTTCGAAGAGCCGGCGAAAGAAATTCGTGCAAAAGAAGTGGTTGCATGCGAGAAAGCAGCTCCTTCTGAGAAACTTCGTGAATTACTTTCACAGAAACCGAGAATCATCAACATCGGATTAAAGAGCTTCGCAGAAGTAGTAGAGCAGTTCGGATGTGAAGTGGTTCAGTATGATTGGATGCCACCAGCAGGCGGTAACGTAAAATTGATCAAAACATTAAACTTCTTAAGAAATTACGAAGGAATCGATGAGAAGAACCGAGAAGTAATCGCAAAAGTAGTAGGAAGCCAGCCAATCTTAAGAGATAACGTTCGTGCAAAAGAAGTAATTCCACAGTTTGCTGAAAACAATGGAAAAGTAATCCTTCATGCTGGTCCTCCGGTAGACTACAAAAACATGCCGGATCCAATGCAGGGATCATGTGTTGGTGCTGTTATGTTCGAAGAATGGGCTGACACAGAAGAAGAAGCAAGAAGAATGTTAGAAAACGGAGAAATCAAATTCATTCCATGTCACCACTGCAATGCAGTAGGACCGATGGGAGGTATCACATCTCCGAATATGGCAGTATTTGTTGTAGAAAATGCAACAGATGGCAATAAAGCATACTGTACAATGAATGAAGGTATCGGTAAAGTACTTCGTTTCGGAGCTTATGATGAAGAAGTTGTAAACAGACTCCGTTGGATGAGAGACGTGTTAGGACCAACACTTGGTAAAGCACTTCGTTCTATGGAAAATGGACTTGCAGTTAACCCGCTTGTTGCAAAAGCAATTGCAATGGGTGATGAGTTCCACCAGAGAAATATTGCAGCTTCCCTTGCATTCTTAAAAGAAGTTGCGCCAATTATCACAGCAATGGATATGGACGAGAAAGACCGTTATGACGTAATTAAGTTCCTTTCTGATACAGATCAGTTCTTCTTGAACATCATGATGGCAACAGGCAAAGCTGTTATGGATGCAGCAAGAAAAGATACAGACGGAACAATTGTCACAGCTATGTGCCGTAACGGATATGAATTCGGTATCCGTATCGCAGGTATGGGTGATGAGTGGTTCACAGGACCTGTTAACACACCACAGGGACTTTACTTTACAGGATATGATGCAGAAGATGCGTGCCCGGATATGGGTGACAGTGCGATCACAGAGACATTTGGTGTCGGTGGTATGGCAATGATCGCAGCTCCGGCTGTTACAAGATTCGTTGGAGCAGGCGGATATGAAGATGCTCTTAGAACAAGTAATGAGATGATGGAAATCGTCATTGACAGAAACCCGAACTTTACAGTTCCGACATGGAATTTCCAGGGAATCTGCTTAGGTATCGATGCAAGATTAGTAGTTGAAAAAGGTATCACACCGGTAATCAATACAGGTATCGCGAACAAAGTAGCAGGAAAAGGACAGATCGGTGCAGGTACAGTTCATCCTCCAATCGAGTGTTTCGAAAAAGCGATCGTAGCTTACGCTAAGAAACTTGGATTCGAGGCATAAGAATAAGAAAACAGGAGGCAGCTATGGACAAAAAGAAAGTTGTCATTGCTCTTGGCGGTAACGCGTTAGGAAAAGATATTGAAGAGCAGAAAGAGGCAGTTGCAAAAACTGCGAAAGTCATTGTTGATCTTGCAGAGCAGGGACTTGATATTATCGTGACACATGGAAACGGCCCACAGGTGGGTATGATCCAAAATGCCATGGATAACCTTGTTGTGGCAGGAGAGACGGATAAACAGATTCCGCTTCCGACATCGGTTGCAATGAGCCAGGGATATATTGGGATTGATTTGCAAAATGCAATCAAATACGAACTGCATAACAGAAAGATCGATGGAAAAGTATCCACAATTCTATCGCAAGTAGAAGTGGATCCAAAGGATGAAGCTTTTGAAAATCCAACAAAACCAATTGGAAGATTCTTAACAAAAGAAGAAGCGGAAAAGAACGAAGCAAATGGTGTAAAATGCATGGAAGATGCAGGAAGAGGATACCGCGTGGTTGTAGCTTCTCCGATGCCAATGAAGATTCGTGAATTGGAAACAATTAAGACGCTGGTAAATGCCGGACACATTGTCATTACATGTGGCGGAGGCGGAATTCCGGTTGTAAGTGATAAAGACGGCAGACTGGTAGGAACAAATGCCGTAATCGACAAAGATAATGCAAGCAGCCTTTTAGCTGCGCAGCTTGGAGCAGATTACCTTGTCATTCTGACTGCTGTAGAGAAGGTTGCAATTAACTGGGGCAAAGAAAATCAGGAATGGCTTTCTGATATTACAGTAGAACAGGCAAAAGAGTATATTGCACAGGATCAGTTTGCGAAAGGTTCTATGCTTCCGAAAGTAGAAGCAGCGATACGTTTTGCCGGGTCCGCTCCTGGACGTCACACACTTATTACATTACTGGACAAAGCTGCAGACGGTATCGCCGGCAAGACAGGTACAGTAATACATTCTTAAAAGCAATGCCGGGTATAGTGTTCTTGCGGGCTCTTTCGGCCCGCGGCCTATAGCCGGCTTATTAAGCTTAAAAGGAATGAGTAATTAGGAGATGGAACATGAATATACCAACAAATCTATTTATGTGGATAATGGCATTTCTGCCGATTATCGTACTATTAGTATTAATGATAAAATTTCAGTGGGGAGCAACAGAGGCCGCACCGATCGGACTATTAATTACGATTATCACAGGCATGGTGTTTTACAAGGCAGACATTAAGCTGATTGCTGCTGAAAGTGCAAAAGGAATATGGAGCGCGCTTATTATTTTGATTATCGTGTGGACCGCTATTTTGATGTATCAGGTAGGTGAAGAGGCAAAGGCATTCGTTGTCATAAAAAATGGAATGAGAAAGCTTCTTCCAAATGAACTTTTGCTTGTGCTTGCAATGGGTTGGATTTTTGAGAGCTTTCTGCAGGGAATTACAGGTTTTGGAGTTCCGGTTGCAGTAGGAGCGCCACTTCTCATCGGAATTGGCGTGAAACCGATGTGGGCAGTTATTTTGCCGCTTCTCGGTCAGGCATGGGGAAATACATTCGGTACATTGGCAGCGGCATGGGACTCTCTTGCGATGTCTGCAAATGTGGCGGCAGGAAGCAAAGAATACCTCGTGACAGCGCTTTGGACAGCAGCCTTCATCTGGTTTTGGAATGCGATTACCGGATTTGCAATGTGCTGGTTTTACGGAAAAGGGAAGGCAATTAAGAAAGGATTCTTGGCAGTTGTCATCATGTCCGTAATCCAGGGAGGTGGAGAACTTCTCTTAACACAAGTAAACACAACCCTTTCTTGCTTCTTACCATCTTGCATCTCTCTCGTTGTATTATTACTTCTTGGGAAAATGAAGATGTATAAAGATGAGTGGAGTATTGAAGACAGCGCACTTATGAACCGTGAATTTACAGAACAAAATACAGAGGAAGGACCGTCAGATATGACACTTGTACAGGCGTTTGTGCCATACTTCCTTTTGTCAGCGCTTACACTGATCGTGTTGCTCGTAAAGCCGGTGAATACAATATTAAGTCGGGTGGAGTTTGGGCTTCCTTTCCCGGAGACATCCACAGGGTACGGATTTGTAAATGCGGCATCAGACTGTTTTTCACCGTTCCAGCCATTTACTCATGCAAGTATGTTTTTATTTGTTTCTTCTATCATCGGCCTTGTGTATTATAAGCACAAAGGTTGGATCAAGGAAGGTGGAGTGAAGAGAATTTTTGCGAAATCTGTTACGATGACAATGCCATCCGGTATTGCGGTTATCGGACTTGTGATCATGTCAAAGATCATGAGTGGAACAGGGCAGACGGTAGTTCTTGCCAACGGTATTGCAAATGTACTTGGAAAAGTATATGTTGTTTTTGCTCCGTTTGTAGGACTTCTGGGTACATTTATGACAGGAAGTAATATGAGCTCCAATATCTTGTTCGGAGATTTCCAATTGCAGACGGCGAACTTACTGGACGTAAATTCGGCAGCGATTTTGGGTGCACAGTCAGCCGGAGGAGCGATCGGAAGCGCAGTAAGCCCGAGTAAGATCATCTTAGGAACAACAACAGCCAATATTCTTGGAAGTGAAGGTGAAGTTCTTAAGAAGATCATCTCGATTACAGTACCGGCCACGATCGTAATCGGTGCAATCTTATATGTACTGGTTGCATTGTAGAAATGAGCGGATAGGAGAGATAAAATGGAAAAACAGAGTTTTTTTAAAACAAAAGCAGGCGGACTGACTCTTGCGTTCATCGTGATCATGATTGCATTTGCAGTGATCATGGCAGGACTTGGAATGTCAAGCGATGTGTTATGTATGATTGGATTTATTATGATTGTTGTAGCCATGCTGTATTCACCGGTGAAAGTATATATCATTGACCGGAAGAAATAATGGCAGAAAAAATATCAGATCAATTTGAAATTGAGAAAGGGAATTCATATGGGAATCGGAATTGATGAAATCATTGGAAGAGTTGCAACGAACTTAGAACATTTAAAACAGTACACAGCTACACCTGGAGACGGATGTACACGTCTGCCATTTACGAAAGAAGCAAGAGATGCTGTGAACTACCTGACAAAAGTAATGGAAGAAGCAGGTATGGAAGTGCATGAAGATGCAGCAGGAAACGTAATCGGTATTATGAAAGGTGAGAATCCGGACGCTCCATGTGTTATGATGGGTTCACACTATGATTCAGTTGTAAACGGTGGAGATTTTGACGGAATTGCAGGTGTTGTATGTGCAATCGAAGTTGCAAGACAGTTAAAAGAGAACGGAGTTGCTCCAAAACGTAATTTCGTTGTCGTTGGTTTCTGTGATGAGGAAGGAATGCGTTTCGGAACAGGTTACTTTGGATCAGGAGCTATGCTCGGAAACCGTGATGTAGAGTATTGTAAAAACTTCAAAGATAAAGATGGAGTTTCTATTTACGATGCAATGGTTGGATATGGACTTGTTCCGGAGAAGGTTGAAGAAGCAAAATGGCCGGAAGGTTCCATTGGACATTTTCTTGAGGCTCACATTGAGCAGGGACCTGTTCTTGATGCAGAGAACATTGAACTGGGACTTGTAGAAGGTATTGTTGGTATCCAGAGATATCAGGTAACAGTACACGGAAGAGCTGACCATGCAGGAACAACACCGATGGATATGCGTATGGATGCTGTGGATGCAGCAACAAAAGTAATTTCTAAGATTCCGGATTGGGCAAGAGAGAAAGCAGACGGAACCGTTGCCACAACAGGTTACATAAAGACAGTGCCGGGTGGAATGAATATTGTTGCGGAGCGTGTGGAATTTACAGTGGATATCCGTTCTATGAACAATGATAATATCAATGATATTGCAAACAGAATCCGTGCTGCTTTAGAGCGTGAAGTAAAAGCGATGGGTGGAAGTTATGAGATCGATACAAAACTTGTGATCACACCGGTATTCTTGTCAAAGGAAATGTTAGGTGTTATGGAAGAAGGATGCAAGAAACACGGATTCAGCTATAAATATCTTCCAAGCGGTGCAGGACATGATGCTCTTGAGATCGGTCAGGTAATTCCTACAGTGATGTTATTTGTTCCAAGTAAAGACGGAAGAAGTCACTGTCCGGTAGAGTTTACAAAATACAGTGAGTTTGCAAAAGCAACTGTGATTATGACAGAGCTTGCAACAAAGCTTTTAGAGGAGTAAAATAGAGAAATAAGGTAGGGAATCATGCCGTGATAATCGGAACAATTGGAGGGAAAGCTTTTGAGTTCAATATATAAGAAAGAAAACCTTCGTATTTTAAGAAGACATCTTGGACTGACACAGAAGGAGTTTATCAACAATTTCTTAAGTGAAGAGGAAGATAAGCCTATGAGTATTGCAACTTTTTCAAATCTTGAGGTGAAAGGCGGCGCAAGACTCAACCAGGTCATTCTTAAAACAGCGAATAAGATTTCTGTGGATCCTATGATATTTGCAATGGATTCGCAGGAATTCGCAGGACAATTAAGTTCCCTTCTCCCGAATGAGAAAGATATACAGCAGATTCAGAAGCAGGGAGCCAAGAAAAACGGAATCAATCATTTGATCAATCAGTTAACCATGCATTTCGCACAACAGGTGATGGATGGGGAATTGAAAAAAGGTGATAAGATTGAATCTGACAGAGAACTTGCAGCAATGTTAAATGTAGGGCGTTCTGCTATACGTGAAGCTATGAAAGTACTGGATGTTCTTGGAATGGTAGATATCAGACCCGGTCAGGGAACTTATATCAGCAGTAATGAAGCGGACTTTTTCATTATTCCGCTGTCGTGGTCACTGTTCTTAAACGGAAGTCAGATTGAAAACATTATTACCGTTCGGAATCTTTTGGAGACAAAAGCGGCTGAACTTGCAGCACATTGTCAGGATGTCAATTGCCTGCACGAGTTATCTTTGATTTCTCATAAAATGCAAAAAGCATTGATGGAAGGCAATCACAATGATTTTCTGGAAGGCGATTTGGATTTTCATAGCTGTATTGCCAGATGCTCGGGAAATGATGTGATTTATACTATGATTCAGACAATCAGTAATCTGATGCGGAATGTAAGTGGAACAGGCATGATTTATGAAGAGCAGGTGCGGGAAATTTATGATGAACATCAGAAAATTTACGGATCTATTCTGACTCATGATGCGGATGCGTCGAGAGAAGCAATGAGCAGTCACCTTGCAAAATCTAAAAAGAGATATCGTTATAGATAAAGATAGCGGCACAATACGAAAAGGTATTGTGCCGTTTCTGTTACTCTGTTACTATAATGGTATAAATATTTAGAAAAAATCGGATAGAGGAGAGAGATTATGACTTTGGAAGATTATGCGAAAGCGTATAAAATGGGGAAGAAGGATTATCAATACCGTTTGCTTCATGGTATGCAGCCTACATTACAAGTGTTGGATGATATCCTTCCTTCAAAGGGATCCTATTCCGAGGTCCCACTCGGGCTTGTACAGATTCCTATTGATCAGATTGTAGGAACGAAAAACGGAGGAAGAAGTTCTGCTTTTGCCGGGAATTTTATGCCGATTCTGGATGACCATTCGGAATTTGCATTAAAGTGGTCGAAATTGAATGAGGCACACATTACAGAAGGAATCAGAGATCCTATTAAGGCGTATGAGTATATGAATAAGTTCTATGTTGAGGAAGGAAATAAGCGCGTTAGTGTTATGAAATACTATGGAGTTGTGTCTGTTCCGGGAAACGTAACACGAATCATTCCGAAACGAACGAATGAGAAGGAAAATAAGATTTATTATGAATTTCTTGATTTTTATGATGTGGCACAGATCAATTACATTTACTTCTCCAAAGAAGGAAGTTTCCGTAAGCTTCAGCGGGTTGTAGGAAAGAAACCGAAGGAAAAATGGACCAGTGAGGAAAAATTAGAGTTCAGTTCCATTTTTGCACGATTTACAGCAGAATACCGGGCAAAAGGAGGAGATAAACTTTCGATTACGGTGGGGGATGCATTTCTGGCATTCATTACTTTGTATGGTTATGAGAAAGTTTGTAACAAGACAACAAAGGAACTGAAAACCTTGATCACAAAAAGTTGGGAAGAATTTGAACTCTTGGAAAAAGAAGATGTGATCGCACTTAAGATGAATCCAAATACTGAAAAGACACCGCTTCTTAGTAAACTTCTTCCAGGAAACAATCAGAGACTTAAGATCGGATTTATTTATGAGAAAACCGCTACCTCTTCTGCATGGACGTATTCGCATGAATTGGGACGGCTTCATCTGGAACAGACATTCCCGGAAGAGGTGAAAACCTGCTATTACGATAACGTAACGGTCAGCACGGTAGAGGAATATATCGAAAAAGCAATCCGTTCCGGATGCAATATTGTGTGTACCACAACACCGGCATTTGTGCAGGCGAGTGTAAAGGCAGCCATTGCCCATCCTACGATCCGTATATTGAACTGTTCTTTGAATACTTCGCACAGATATATCCGTACTTATTACGCGAGGATGCATGAAGCGAAATTTCTGATGGGCGCTTTGGCGGGAGCTATGGCAGAGAATAATAAGCTTGCTTATATTGAAGATTATCCGATCTATGGTTCCATTGCAAATATCAACGCATTTGCACTCGGGGCAAAGATGATCAATCCAAGGGCAAAAGTTTATCTGGAATGGTCAAGCAAGAAGGATACGGATATACAGGAGAAGATGGAGAAAATAGGACCGGACTACATTTCTGGAAAAGATATGGTAATACCGGAGGAAGGATCCCGGCATTTCGGAGTGTTCAGTATGGTAGATGGTCAGCCAAGAAATTTGGCGATGCCGCTTTGGCACTGGGGAAAATTTTATGAACAGTTGATCCGTACGATTATGAACGGAACATGGAAGTATGATGATGATCTTTCTGATATGCAGGCAATTAATTACTGGTGGGGAATGTCATCCGGTGTCATAGATGTCATTTGTTCCCAGAATCTTCCGAGTGGAACAAAACGTCTTGTAGATTTCTTGAAAAAGTCCATAGCTTCCGGAGAATTTACTCCGTTTTACGGAATTCTCTATTCTCAGGATGGGATCGTGCAGGACGATCCGCATCGTAGTCTGACACCGGAAGAAGTGATTACGATGGATTGGCTTGCAGATAATGTGATCGGCAGTATTCCGAAAGCAGAGGAACTGAAGGAATACTACAGACCTGTATTTTCCCAACAGGGAGTCGATCAGGTGAAAGGTAGATAGAACTATGAGGATACTAGCGATAGCGGATCAGGAATCACCGTATTATTGGGATCATTTTGAGAAAAGCAAGTTAGAAGGGATAGATCTCATCATCTCTTGCGGAGATTTAGACCCGCGCTATTTGTCATTTTTGGCAACATTTACTTCAGCACCGGTATTGTATGTACATGGAAATCATGATATGAAGTATGATACGATCAGCCCGGATGGGTGCATTTGTATTGATGATGATATTTATGTGTATCAAGGAGTACGGATACTGGGGCTTGGAGGCTCGATGAGATACAAACCGGGGGATTATCAGTATACGGAACGGGAAATGAAAAAACGGATACGGAAACTTTGGTTTAAACTATTCAAACGACAAGGATTTGATATTCTTGTAACGCATGCTCCGGCATATCAACTGAATGACGGGCGGGATCTGCCTCATCAGGGATTCCGGACATTTATAAAACTGATAGACAAATATAACCCGAGATTGTTCCTGCACGGACATGTGCATCTTTCATATGGAAGAAATCACAAAAGATATGACAAATACCAGAACACCCATGTGATTAATGCATATGAGAGGTGTGTATTCGATTACGAGGATGAAAATTTGCAAGAACATGTGCGTTGACAAAAAGGAAAAATGCGTTGTTAAAAACGGGAAAAACAACGGTTCACACAAAGAAAACAACAGTTTAAACGAAAAATGTTGTATTTTGTCTGAAAAGAAGTATGATATTCGTATATGAAACGGACATTCCATGGGGGAATGAAAGCAGAGAGGGAAAGGTGAAAAAATGGAAAAGAAAAAAAGATTTTCTATGTCTCTGACAACACAGATTCTGCTTGCTACCATTGGCGGTATTGTTTTCGGAAGTGTGGTCGGAGAATGGGCAGGTAACTTGAAATTTATCGGAGATATCTTTATCCGGTTGATTCAGATGTCAGTTGTACTTCTTGTTATGTCATCAGTTGCTGCGGCAGTAGGCGGTGGAGATGGAAAAGATGTTGGAAAAATGGGATTCCATACATTCAAATGGATCATTTTATTTACAGTAGTTTCCGCTTTACTTGGTGTTGCACTTGCAATGCTCGTACAGCCGGGAGCAGGTGTTCCACTCGGTTCAGAAACGATTGAGACAACAGAAGTTGTAGAGACGTCTCTTCAGAGTACGCTTCTTGGATTTGTACCGACGAATATCATTGCATCTATGGCTGAGAGTTCTATGGTACCTTGTATTGTATTCTCTTTATTCTTTGGTGTTGCAATGGGGGCATACACGAAACAGACAGGCAACACAAACATGGTTGATTGGGTAAAAGGAATCAATGCGATTGTAACAAACATTATTAAAATCGTAATGAATGTTGCTCCAATCGGTATCTTCTGCTTATTGGCAGATGTTTCCGGACGTATCGGATTTAAAGTTATTCGGTCCATGGGAGCATTCTTACTTGTACTTTTGATTGGCGATATCATTCAGTTTGTTCTTTATGGACCGCTTACAGCAGCGCTTTGTAAAGTCAATGTTGCAAAGATGCCTAAGAAGTTTATGAAGATGTCTATCATGGCTCTTACAACAACTTCCGGTGCAATCTGTCTTCCGACTAAAATGGAAGATGCAGTTACAAAATTCGGTGTAAGCCGCAAAGTGGCCGACTTTACAGGACCGATTACCATGTCCATGAACAGTTGTGGTGCTGCACAGTGCTATGTAGTAGCAATTTTCTTCATGGCACAGGCAACAGGAATTGAATTATCAGCATTCCAGATGGGAATGGCAATCTTATTATCATGCTTGATGTGTATGGGAACTATTTCCGTACCAGGCGGATCAATCATCGTTTATACATTCCTTGCATCTACATTGGGACTTCCATTAGACAGTCTTGCAGTGTTGATCGGTATCGACTGGTTTGCAGGTATGTTCAGAACATTGATGAACGTAGATGTAGACGTTATGGTGGCTATGCTTGTAGCGAATAAGATTGGTGAATTTGACAGAGAAGTGTACAACGAGAATAAAACCGTTACATATTAATCAGACAATCAGTAAAATAAATCATACATAACTCTTGAGGGATGCCCGGTATCGGGCATCCCTCTTCCTTTATGAGAATGCCTCCTATAGAATCCTATCAATAGGGGAAGACTTTTGCGTAAAGATACAAAATGTGATAAAATATAGAAATTATGTACGGAGGAATGAAAGATGGAAATCAAAGAGCTTGTATTTAATATTGCAATGAATATTTGTCTTTTATCCATGATTGCAGCAACACTTTCCAAAGTGAAATTTGTGCAGGAACTGATTTTGCAGGAAAAGAGAAGTTTCAAAAGTGATATACTTCTTTCCCTGGTGTTTGGGGGAATTATTACGATTGCAACCTATACCGGAACCATGATCGGGGAATACAATATGAATACGAAAGTGATAGGTGCACTTGCAGCGGGACTTCTGGGAGGTCCGCTTGTGGGAATTTATTCATCTTTGATCGGATGTATTTATGTGTACTTTTGTTCACCGTCTCCGATATTTGCCCTTCCGTCTGCGTATTCACTTCTTCTGATCGGGATGCTTGGGGGAGGATTTTACCCTTATTTCCAAAGAGGAAAATGGAAATATAAAGACTTGTTTCTTTTGGCATGTTTTGCTGAGGTAGTAGAAATGATCTGTTTACTCAGATCATCCGTATCTGTACAGACGGCTTCTGTACAGATGGCGATGGAAACGGTTTTAGAGATCAGTCTTCCTATGATTCTCTTAAATTCGTTGGGAATGCTTATATTTATTTCCAGTTTTAATACGGTATTTGTATATCAAAAATTGGAGAGTGCAAAGCAGTTGCAGATTGCTTCGCAGCTTGCCAAGAAGAGTCTTCCGCTTTTACGGGAGGGGCTTCATAATAAGGAAAATATTGCCGCTATGGCGTCTGCTATCATGAAAGAAACGGATTGGGTAGGAGTTATGATTACAGATGAAGCAAGTGTACTGCAGTGGCAGCAAAAGGATATGAAATTCCAACCGAAAGAAGAGATTGTGTTTCCGGATGTGGCGAAAAAAGCAATGGCAAATGGAAAAATGGAAATGCTTTACAGTGTACCGAGTAGTGATCCGTGGTATGATTGGATTGGGGAATATTCGATTCTGGCAGAGCCTTTTATGATCAAAGATACAGCGGTAGGATGCCTTCTCGTATGGGTAAAGAAGCAATTTGTGTTTCACCAAAGTGACATTGAACTTCTGCATAATTTTGGGATGCTGGCGTCTTCCCAACTTGCCATGGAGAAACTGAAAAAGCAGGAACAGATGAGGCAGAAGGCGGAATTTAAGGCGCTGCAGTTTCAGGTGAACCCACATTTTCTTTTCAATGCACTGAATACAATTTCCAGTGTATGCAGGGAAAATAAGGAAAGAGCAAGAGAACTTCTTCTGATACTGGCCGATTATTTCCGATATAATCTGGGAAGCGGATCTTATATGGTTCCTATGCAGGAGGAAATCGAACATGTTCAGGACTATCTGGAGATTGAAAAGGCAAGGTTTGAAGAGAAGCTATCTGTAACATATGAACTGGAAGATAATATGAATCTTTTGATCCCGACATTGATTTTACAACCGATCGTGGAAAATGCTGTTCGTCATGGAAGAAGTGCAGATGGAATGAGGGTTGTACATATTTCGGTAAAAGAAAGAGTGGATGGTTATATAGTGAAAGTCCGGGATAAAGGGCCGGGATTCGCCCCTCACATTTTAAAGAAACTGGAAAATGAGGAAGAAATCGGGAAAAGTATTGGTCTTACGAATGTCCACAAGCGAATGAAAAACATATACGGGGAAAAGAACGGACTTCAGATTGAAAATATGAAGGACGGAGGAAGCTGTGTGACAATGCATTTTATGAAAGGAACGGTAGAAAAAGAATGGCGATAAAAATAGTGATAGCAGATGATGAACGTCCGGCAAGAAGCGAACTGATCCATCAGCTTCAGGAACTGATTGCAAATGTAGAGATTCAGGAGGCTGACAGTGGAGCCGGGGTTTTGAATCTTGTAGCAGATCAATCCTTTGATTTATTGTTTTTAGATATCAATCTCGGTGATATACAAGGTACAATGCTTATAAAGGCGCTGAAAAGCATGAGACCGGATATGCGGATCATATTTGTAACGGCCTATTCTGAATATGCGGCAGAAGCTTTTGAACTGGAAGTTGAAGATTATATTATGAAGCCATTCAGTCAGAAAAGGCTGAAAAGAGTATTGGATAAGTGGCTTCCAAAGGAGGAAAAAGAAGAAACGGCTTCCATGGAAAGAGTGGTAAAAAAACTCGCTATCAGTTGTGAGGGAAAAACAGTTTTTGAAAATATTAAGAATATCGTCTATATTGAGACGTGTAACCGTGGATGCACGATCCATACGGTAGGAAATGAATATTATGAGGGAAAGATGCTCGGTGAATATGAGAAGAAACTGGAGGGATGTAAATTTTTCCGATGCCAAAAAAGCTATCTCATCAATTTGGACAGAGTCAAGGAAATATTTCCATGGAAAAATAATGCTTTTGGAATCAGGATGCAGGGATATGAAGCTGACATTCTTCCGGTGGCAAGAGACAAGACGAAAATGCTTCGTCAGCTCCTGGGTTGGTAGAAGAGCGTAAAAACATGGTTCCACTCTTTTTCATACAAATGCAAGCACATTTCAAACAGTGAAAACGACAGTTTATGCAGAAAACATTGAAAAACATAGTACAAATTGTAAAATGGGACGGTAATAGTATGAAAAGGAGACAGTATTTATTATGAGCAAAACTGAAAACAAAAATTACTGGAAGACGATCGTATTCACATTCTGTCTCGGATGGGCAGTTATTTGGATTTATCGGTCTATGCTTTCACCGGTCTACACAGAGATTCAGCAGACGATAGGTCTTCAGACAAACGCAGCCATGGGATTGATTTCAAGCTGTTATTTTTTTGGTTACACAGCACTTCAGATTCCATCCGGATTTCTTGTAGATAAATTTGGACAGAAAAGGGTTTTGATTCCCGGATTTCTGATTTTCGCAGCAGGAGCGTTCAGTGTGGCGACTGCACATAGTTTAACTGCGATTTATGTGGGAAGTGTTCTTGCAGGAATGGGATGTGGTACATATTACGGAGCAGCCTTCTCATTGACAACAGAGCATGTGCCGGCAGAGAAAAAAGGAATCGGAACGGCCATTGTAAACAGTGGATCTGCACTTGGTATGATTCTTGGAATGACTGGTTCTAGCTTCCTTGTAAAACAGTTGAATCTTCCGTGGCAGGTTATGGTATGTGTTTCAGGAGCGATCATTCTTCTGCTTGTTGTATGGGTTGCTTTTGCAATCAAAGATAACATGGCCGAAAAACAAGCAATGAAGCAGAAGCAGTCAGAGGATACGAAAAAGACTGAGAAGGCAGGAGGTAAAGGAAAGCTTTTCAGTCTGAAACTGATTTCTTGTTACCTGCTTTACTTTACAACATGTTATGCATACTATTTGATCGTGACATGGCTTCCGTCATTTTTGGAATCGGAAAGAGGTATTTCTGGCGGACTCGTAGGTGTTGTTGTATCCATGATTTCTGTAACAGCCGTTCCAGGTGCGCTTTATTTCGCTCACCTTTCCGACAAAAAGCGTGATAAAAAAGCAAGTATCATTACAGGACTTGAAATAGCAGCATTTGTACTGGTTGCAGTTTCCATGCTTGTTCCAAATGCGGCACTGTTATCATTGGTACTCTTGTTATATGGATTCCTCGGGAAAATGGCAGTAGATCCGGTTCTTATTTCCCATGTATCGGATAATGCAGATCCGAAAAATGTTGCCACGACACTTGGAGTATTCAATTTCTTTGGAATGTCTTCATCCGTAATCGCTCCGGCGCTTACCGGTCAGATTATGGACGTAACAGGTTCCGGTGAACTTGGATTTTATATTGGAGCAGCTCTTCTTTTAGTAGGAACTGTATTCTTCTTGATTTGTAATGCGGGAAGTCTTTTGAAAAGAAGCGAAACGGCAGCAAACTAGAAATATAAATAGAGAAAAGGTTTGGCATTGTGAATAAAAATAGTGTCCAAACCTTTTTCTTTTTGTAAAAACATGTGTCTTGTCACATGTAAAACAAGGTGTTATAATTGTGTCAATTGAGACAAGGAGAGAGAAAAGATGGATATCATAGAAAAGATAAAAAAGCTAAAGGAAAAAAAAAATGCTGTGATTTTGGCGCATTATTATGTGGAACCTAAGGTGCAGGAAATTGCAGATTATATTGGAGATTCCTTTTACTTAAGTAAAATTGCAGTAGGACTTCAAGAGCAGACCATTGTGTTTTGTGGTGTATCCTTTATGGGAGAGAGTGCCAAGATTTTAAATCCGCAAAAGACAGTTCTGATGCCGGACATGTCGGCAGATTGTGCTATGGCACATATGGCAGATGTTGAGACGATTCGTAAAATGCGTGATACATATGAAGATCTTGCGGTGGTGTGTTATATTAACTCTACAGCAGAACTGAAGCAGCATTCAGATGTTTGCGTCACATCTGCAAATGCCGTGAAAATTGTAAAAGCACTCCCGAATAAAAACATTTTCTTCATTCCGGATAAGAATCTTGCACATTATGTGGCAGAGCAAGTACCGGAGAAACACTTCGTATTCAACAAAGGATTCTGCCCGGTACATGAGAATATGTGTTTAGAGGAAGTGTTAAAAGCAAAGGAAGAACATCCGGAAGCGGAAGTTCTGACACATCCGGAATGCCCGGAAGCAATATGCAAGATTTCCGATTATATTGGAAGTACATCTGGAATTATTCGTTATGCAGGAACGAGTGAGAAGAAGGAATTTATTATATGTACGGAGAGCGGAGTAAGATTCCAACTGGAAAAGGAAAATCCGGATAAGAAATTTTATTTTACAAAGACAGAACCGGTGTGCCGTGATATGAAACTTGTAACACTGGAGAAGATTGCACATGTACTGGAAACCGGAGAAAATGAGGTACATGTGACAGAAGAGCTGCGAATTGAATCTGAGAAAGCATTGTCAAAGATGTTGGAACTTGCGAAATAATTTTTGGAGGAATGGGAAAATGGAATTAGAAACGGACGTCGTGATTGTAGGGACAGGAGTGGCAGGATTATTTACTGCGTTGTCACTACCGGGAGATACAAGGATTATCATGCTGACAAAATCTGATTTGGAGAGCAGTGATTCTTTTCTCGCACAAGGAGGAATCTGTGTTTTAAGAGATGAGAAAGATTATGATGATTTTATGGAAGATACCATGAAAGCAGGACATTATGAAAACCGGAGAGAATCCGTGGATATTATGATCCGCAGTTCAAGAGATGTGATTCATGATCTGATTGGGTATGGAGTGGAATTTGATAAAAAGAACGGGGAACTTGCTTATACGAAAGAGGGTGCGCATTCGAAAGCGAGAATTTTATTTCATAAAGACATTACCGGGCGTGAGATTACAAGTAAACTGCTTGCAAGAGTAAAAGAGCGATCCAACATCACAATCTATGAATATACAACAATGAAAGACATCTTAGAAGAAAACGGAGTCTGTACCGGAATTCAGGCAGAAAATGCAGAAGGAACTTTATGCATTCATGCAAAGAATACCGTGTTGGCAACGGGAGGCATCGGAGGAAGATATACACACTCTACGAATTTTCCACATCTGACAGGAGATGCTTTAGATATTGCCAAGGAACATGGAATCCGTCTGGAACATTTGGATTATGTGCAGATTCATCCAACCACGCTTTATTCGAAAAATCCGGGAAGAAGATTTCTGATCTCTGAGTCTGTAAGAGGCGAAGGCGCAGTGCTTTATAATAAGAATAAGGAACGTTTTGTCAATGAGTTGCTTCCAAGAGATGTGGTGTCAGAGGCGATTCATGAAGAAATGAAAAAGGATGGAACAGAGTATGTGTGGCTTTCTATGGAGCATATTCCGAAAGAGACGATTCTAAGCCATTTCCCGAATATTTATAAAAAGTGTCTGGAAGAAGGCTATGATGTGACCAAAGAATATATTCCGGTTGTCCCGGCACAACATTATTTTATGGGAGGCATTTGGGTGAATGCAGACAGTAGAACTTCCATGGAACATCTCTACGCGGCAGGGGAGACAAGTTGTAACGGAGTGCATGGGAAGAACAGGCTGGCAAGTAATTCATTATTGGAAAGCCTTGTGTTCGCCAAACGGGCGGCGGCGAAGATTCAGGAAGAGGAATAGAAAAGGAGTTTAAATTATGAATAAAATTACTATGGAATTACAGGCAGATGAGTTGATCAGGCAAGCGCTTCGAGAAGACATTTCCAGTGAAGATGTTACGACAAATTCTGTTATGAAAGAGGCTGTAAAGGGGGAAGTAGAACTGATCTGTAAGCAGGACGGTATTATTGCAGGACTGGACGTATTTAAAAGAGTATTTGAACTTCTGGATGAAACTGTGGAAGTGGAATTATATTGCAAAGACGGAGAAGCAGTTAAGAATCAACAGTTGATGGGGAAAGTGATCGGGGATATTCGGGTGCTGCTATCCGGTGAACGTGTGGCATTAAACTATTTGCAGCGTATGAGCGGTATTGCAACCTATACACATTCGGTAGCAGCTCTTCTTGAGGGAACAAAGACAAAACTTCTAGATACAAGAAAAACGACTCCGAATATGAGAATTTTTGAAAAATATGCGGTACGCGTAGGTGGAGGATACAATCACAGATACAATCTGTCTGATGGTGTGCTCTTGAAAGACAATCATATCGGAGCAGCAGGAAGCGTAACAAAGGCAGTGCAGATGGCGAAGGACTATGCACCCTTTGTCCGTAAGATTGAGATTGAAGTAGAGAATCTGGATATGGTCAGGGAAGCGGTAGAAGCAGGAGCAGATATCATCATGCTAGATAATATGTCTCCGGAAGAAATGAGGCAGGCAGTGGAGATTATTGACGGACGTGCTGAGACTGAATGTTCTGGAAATGTAACGAAGGAAAATATCAGCCATGTGACATCGGTAGGAGTGGACTATATTTCCAGTGGCGCACTGACACATTCTGCACCAATCCTTGACATTTCTCTGAAAAACCTTCATGCTGTAGAGTAAAGGAGGAAGAACATGCCTATGACAGGTGAAGATAGAAGAAAAGAGATTGTGAAGCAGATTCAGGAAGGAAGATATCCGATTCCGGCGAAAAAACTCGCGGCGGATTATCATGTGAGCCGTCAGGTCATTGTGCAGGATATTGCACTCATAAGGGCTTCGGGATATGATATCATTTCTACTAACAGAGGGTATATTCTCAATGAACCAAAGACGGTAAGCAGAGTGTTTAAGGTACAGCATACAGATGAACAGATTGAAGAAGAGCTTTGTGCCATTGTAGATTTGGGTGGATCTGTGGATACTGTGATGGTCAATCACAGGGTGTATGGTCAGATGGAAGCAAACATTATGATACGATCACGGAGAAATGTGACAGAGTTCATGGAGGACATCAAAAGTGGAAAATCCAGTCCTCTAAAGAATATTACATCCAATTACCATTATCATAAAGTAAGCGCAGACAGCGAACGAACGCTGAACCTGATAGAAGACGATTTGAAAAAAAGAGGGTTCCTGGTAGAGTAAATGCCAGGAATCTTTTTCGTTGAAAAAGAATGAGGAAGGTTGTAGAATGAATGAAGAAACGCAAAAAGAAAGGACAAGAATAAGATGCATTCTATTTTGATTGTAGAAGATGATGTGAATATAAACGAGCTTTTAAAAGAAGCATTCACGAAGGAAAACTATCTTTGCACACAGGCATTTTCAGGGACAGAGGCAAGAATGCTGCTTGCCATGAATCAATATTCTGTTGTACTTCTGGATCTGATGCTTCCGGGGATCAGTGGGGAAGAAGTGTTGAAGGAAGTGCGTACACGGGGGAACATGCCTGTAATTGTTCTGACTGCGAAAGATACAATTGACGATAAAGTGGATGTCTTACGGGGCGGAGCAGATGATTATGTAACGAAACCTTTTGAAATTAAGGAGATTCTTGCCAGGGTAGAAGTACAGATCCGCAGATTTCAGGGAAGCAAAGAAATGAAGAAAAAGGAATTGGAATATGAAGGATTGACACTGGACAGAGAGAGGTTTCGTGTCAGTGTGAATGGAACCGGACTTTCCAAAATTACGAAACAGGAATTTGCGATTTTAGAGCTGCTTATGAAACATCCGAAGAAAGTCTTCAGCAAAGAAGAAATATTTGAGTATGCATGGGAAGAAAATTATATGGGTGAAACGAAAACTCTGGACGTACATATCAGCAATATCCGCAAGAAGATCAAGAAGGTCACAGAACGGGAATACATTGAGACCGTGTGGGGCATTGGCTATCGGCTCCATCCGTAATCTTTACTCTTTTTTTACTTTTTATTTGCGAATGATTAGTGATTCATTTGTAGAATAAAATCAGAACAAGAAAAGGAGAGATGAAAGATGAGTGAGTATCTATTAAGTACCAACGGACTAACCAAACAGTTTGGGAAGCATAAAGCAGTAAACCATGTGAATCTTCATGTGAAGAAAGGCGCAATTTACGGATTCATCGGCAGAAATGGAGCCGGGAAAACAACCTTCTTAAAAATGATAAGCGGATTGTCAAAACCAACCTATGGTGAGATCGAGATGTTTGGCTATAAAAATGAAGAGTTAAAAAATGTACGTTCCCGTATCAGTTGTCTCATTGAGGCGCCGGGCTTATATGGGAATATGTCAGCTTATGAAAATCTGGCAGTCAAATGCAGACTTTTCGGAATGAATGACAGGAAGTATGTGGAGTCAATACTGGATACGGTAGGACTTTCCGAAACAGGGAAAAAGAAAGTAAAGCATTTTTCACTTGGCATGAAGCAGAGACTCGGTATTGGTCTTGCGCTTGTAGGAGAACCGGATCTTCTCGTTTTGGATGAGCCGATCAACGGACTTGATCCGCAGGGAATTGCAGAAATCCGGGACATGATTTTGAAATTAAGAGAAGAGCAGAACATGACCATTATTATATCCAGCCACATTTTAGAAGAATTGTCAAAAATTGCCACGCACTACGGCATTATTCATGGGGGGAATTTAATTCAGGAATTAACACGGGAAGAATTAATGCTCCGGTGTAGTGAACGGATGGAGATTATTTTGGAGAATCCCAATCAGGCAATTCCGGTATTGGACCAGATGGGATTTACCAACTATCAGGTTGTTGACAAGAATACGATCCATGTTTATGAACGTTTGACAGAAAGCGCAGATGTGAATATGGAACTTTCCAAAGCTGGTATTCTTGTAAGAGGAATTGGAATCACAAGTGAAGAACTGGAAAATTATTTCTTAAATCTGACAGGAGGTGCCCGCAATGCTTAATATGATTCGAATGGAACTTTATCGGATGTTCAAAACCAAAAGCCTGTATGTGATCTGGATCATTCTTACAGCAGGAATTATCTTTACGACTTATTTAGGAGCAGAAGAGTGGAAAGATTATACGATGGAAGAAAAGCAGGAACAATACGAATATGCAACCGGGCAGAGAGAGGGGGATCAGGCGAATTTTGGAATGAGCGTCACGATCCCGACAAAACCAGGAGATGACGTAAGTGTATTTGATCTGTTTTATGCAAATATAAAAGGAAAGTTTATTGCGCTTTTTATGGTTATATTTGCGGTGTTATATTCTACTGCGGATTTAACGAGCGGTTTTGTGAAAAATATTGGCGGACAAGTCAAAGACAGAAGAGGACTAATCCTTGCAAAAGCAGTAGCATTATTTGTCTATGCGATTTTGACAATCTTTTTGTATATTGGAATTCAGACAGTCAGCAACGGAATCTTTTTTGAAAAGGTTGTTTTCGGCCCGTGGAAAGAATTCTTTGCATATATAGCAGTGCAGATTTTGCTTCACTTTGCATTTGTGATGGTTGCTATGTGTATTGCCATCGTATTGCGCAATAATGTGCTGAGTATGGTATTTGCAGTGTGTATGTGTATGAATACACTTACAATTTTTTACAGTTTTCTGGATAAAATGATTTCAAGGTTTGGAGTGAAGAATTTCCATGTGATTGATTATACTGTAGGCGGGAAAATACTGGAACTCGCAATGAATATGTCAACAAAAGATATGGGAAATGCTCTTTTCATAGCAGCAGCATTTACCATTGTAACATTGACGATATGCAGTACCGTATTTCAGAAAAGAGATATATAGTAAGAGGAAAGGGATATGTATTTGGCGATTGGAATATTAATGGGAATTGTGATCGGACTCATTTGCATATTGGTAAGCTATCAGCGGCAGGTAAAAGATATCTGCCGCCAGTTGCGTTTTTTGAAAGAACATGAAAGCAATATGCTCATTACAAGAAATATAGATGGAGGAAACATTGCAGAACTTACAGAGCTTCTGAATGACATTTTAAAAGAACGAAAAAAGGAAAAGACGGATTCCATAAGAAAAGAGCAGATGATAGCAGATACATATACAAATTTGTCTCATGATATCCGGACACCGCTTACATCTCTGGATGGATATTTTCAACTTTTGGAAGAAGCAAAAGACGAAGAAGATAGAAAACGATACCTTCATATCATTCAGGAGAGAATTGAAAGTCTGAAAGAAATGCTGGAGGAACTTTTTACTTATACAAAGCTTCAGAATGAAAATTATGAACTGAAGATGGAGCGGCAGAATTTGAATCATATTTTAAAGGAAACGGTGTTTTCTTATTATGACAGTTGGAGGAAATGCAAAATTGCGCCGAAGTTTGAGATAACAGAAGAAGTAGTTTTCGTACAGGGAAATGCTCAGGCGCTTCGGCGGACTATGCAGAATATCATCAAGAATGGTTTGGATCATGGGAACAAAGAAATTGAGATTTATCTTAGAAAAAATGGGTGTGTAGCAGAGCTTATGTTTCGGAATAAAGTAAGTAGTCCGAAAGCAATCGATGTTACAAGAGTCTTTGAACGATTTTATAAAGCGGACGAAGCGAGAAGCAAGAATTCAACCGGATTGGGATTATCAATAGCGAAAGGATTTGTTGAGAAAATGCATGGGGAGATTCATGCGGAAGTGGAAGGTGAGTGGTTTGGTATCAAGATTGAGTTTGGATGTGAGTAGAGATTGATGGGAAATATAAGCCTCTGTGAAACAGACCAAAATCAGACTCGGATGCAGTTGTCAAAAGTATATGGCAACTGCATCCGATGATAAAATTTGTATGGCTAAATTATTCGATAAAGTGTGTGGCAATTCTTTTTTCATATTGAGGCAGCTGTATTCCCTGGAGTTTTCCATTTTGAATATTTTGCAGCAGCCATGCCATATTTTGTGCTAATGTCCTCATTGTCTGCAATCCCTCCTTATCCCGGTACACATCTTCAGGGGTAAAACCATGCACTTGATTCCAATATTGAGAACCTACAATATGCATATTAGAAATACCAAAATATTTATTCAGACGATCGAAAGCTGCACTTGCTCCTCCGCGGCGGCAAGAGACAACAGAAGCAGCCAGTTTTCCTGCCATTCGACCTTGACTGCAATAAAATAAACGGTCGAGAAAAGCACAAAGCTGTCCGGAAGGACCGGCATAATAGACTGGAGAACCGACGATAATCCCATCATAATCATCTAATTTTTCTAAAATTTTATTTACAGAATCATCGAATATACATTTACCGGTTGTGGAACATTTTCCGCAAGCAATACACCCCGCAACTGGCTTTTTTCCAATATGGAAAAATTCAGTTTCAACTGAATTTTTAGAAAGTGTGTCAGCTATTTCCTTCAAAGCGGTATAGGTACATCCGTGCTCATGCGGACTTCCGTTGATCAGCAAAATTTTACCCATAAATCTTCCTCCTCAATATAATTATTAAATAACAAAAAATGTAATTTGCGAGCACATTGACTTTTTCCAATGCTCATATTATGATTTTAACAAGAACTATTTACAAATCAAGTACGCACATTTGTGTTATATACTTACCTAAAGGAGAGTGTGGAATGGATAAACAATGTATTTCGGCAGAACATATAGGAGAAACAGGATTTAGTTATACTTTATCATTGATAAATGGAAAATATAAAATGATAATTTTATATACACTTATGAAGTTTAAAGTTGTTCGTTTTAATGAAATGAAAAAATATATTGGGAGTATTTCTTATAAAACGTTGAGTATCACTTTGAAAGAACTAGAGGCAGATTTATTGGTACATAGAGAGGAATATCCGCAAATTCCTCCCAAGGTAGAATACAGTTTGACTGAACGAGGAAAATCCTTGATGCCGATCCTTGATGAAATGTGTGAGTGGGGGAAAAAGAATCGTATTTCGGACGTGCGGTAAGGTAGGAAGAATGCTATAATAGAGGAAAAGAATGATTGATGAAGGAGAGCAAGATTATGAGCATGAAGTTAAGCTGCATAGACTGTGCAGTAAAAAATTGCGATAAGATGGATAAGTCATTTCCTGAATTCTGTCTTACAACGAATATGGACACAGAAGTGTTAAATAAAGCAATGGAACTTTATATGGACGAAGAAAATCACAAAGTAACTGTTTCTGCGGCCATGGTAGAGGCAGAATATTACTGTCAGATGACAAGAGTGGAGGAAATTGCAGAATTTGCAAAACGCATGGGATATAAGAAAATCGGAATTGCAACATGTGTAGGACTTCTTTCGGAAGCAAGAACAGCAGCAAAAATTTTCCGGCATAAAGGATTTGAAGTGTATGGGGTGGCATGTAAAGCAGGAGCGCAGCCAAAAGCAAATGCGGGAATTCCAAAAGAGTGCGAGAAGATCGGACCAAATATGTGTAATCCGATTTTGCAGGCAAAGATCTTGAACAAGGAGAAAACGGATTTTAATGTTGTAATAGGACTCTGTGTCGGGCATGACAGCATGTTCTATAAATATTCAGAGGCGCTTTGCACAACGCTGGTGACAAAGGACAGAGTGTTGGGACATAATCCGGCAGCAGCGCTTTATCAGGCAGACTCGTATTATTCAAAATTATTAAAATAGCAGGAGTATTATATGTATCAGATAGAAAATGAAACATTACTTTTGAAAGTGACATCCCTTGGAGCCGAGATGAAATCTCTTGTGAATAAAAAAACAGGGCAGGAATATCTTTGGCATGCAGATGCGGCATACTGGGGAAGAACAGCCCCGATTCTTTTCCCGCTTGTGGGGAATTATAAAAATAAGAAAAGTACTTTTGAAGGAGAAACCTATACCATGTCTCAGCATGGATTTGCGCGAGATATGGAATTTGATTTTATTTCCCAGACAGAACAGGAAATCTGGTTTGCATTAACTTCATCAGAAGAAACATTGCAAATATACCCGTTTCATTTCTGTTTGGCGGTGGGATATCGTTTGAAGGGCAGAAGCGTTGAAGTGATCTGGAAAGTGGAAAATACGGATAAGAAGGTAATGTATTTTTCTATCGGAGGACATCCTGCATTTAATTGCCCGATTCGTGCAGATGAGAATCAGACGGCATATAAGATTGCATTTGATCGAGAAGAAAGTATTGTATGCAGTGTCATTGGAGAAGATGGACTTTTGTCAGATGAGAAAGAGGAGTGGAAACTTTCAGACGGGAAGCTGGACATTACAGAGCACATGTTTGACCAGGACGCGTTGATTATAGAAAATCATCAGGCACAGAAAGTGGCGCTTGTGACACCTTCCAAAGAGGAATACCTTACGGTTGAATTTGATGCGCCATTGTTTGGAATCTGGTCGCCTAAAGGAAAACATGCTCCTTTCATTTGTATTGAGCCGTGGTATGGAAGATGTGACAGAAGCGATTTTTCAGGGAATCTGGAAGAACGGGAATGGGGAAATGAGTTAGAACCGGGGAAAGAATTTGAAGCGGGTTATACCATCACAATTAATCAGCCGTTACATACATTTTTGGCAGAGGTATAATAAAAGTAACAAGTCTGATTCTTCTGTTTGGTGAAAATCTGTTTTTATAAATTTGTTTTTAATTTTCTTTGAATGTTGTTATGACAACAGTTTTTTGGATAAAGTTATCGTATAATCCGATTATAGTGTTAAGAAACTCGAAAGGAGAATGAAAATGATTCGTAAAATTATACAGATTGATGAAGAAAAATGTAATGGATGTGGAGCATGTGCTTCAGCCTGTCATGAAGGAGCTATTGGAATGGTGGATGGAAAGGCGAAGCTTTTGAGAGATGATTATTGTGATGGCTTAGGTGATTGTCTTCCGACTTGCCCGACAAATGCAATTACATTTGTGGAACGTGAAGCGGCACAATATGATGAAGCGGCAGTTTTGGAGAATAAAAGAAAACAAAAAATGCAGCAAGAGAAGAATGCCCCGCAGGTTCCGGCTCAAACTGAGTCACAGCTTGCACAGTGGCCTTGCCAGATCAAGCTTATTCCGGTGACAGCTCCATATTTAAAAGGGGCAAACCTTCTAATAGCAGCAGACTGCACGGCATATGCATATGCAAATATGCATCGTGATTTTATGAAAGGGAGAGTGACGATTGTAGGATGTCCGAAGTTGGATCAAGTGGACTATAGTGAGAAACTGACTACGATTTTTTCTGAGAATGATATTCAAAGTGTTACAATTGTACGCATGGAGGTTCCGTGTTGTGGAGGCATTGAATACGCAGCCAAAAAGGCGCTTCAGGAGAGCGGGAAGTTTATCCCGTGGCAGGTTCTTACGATTACGATCGATGGCAAAATAAAAGAATAAAAATGGAGGAACTTGGGATGGAAAAGTTTTCGGAAATCAAATATGTACGTCCGGATGGGGAACAGTTGATCAGCTCTATATGTAAAGGGGCAGAGAAACTGCACGAAAGCAAAAATTTCGAAGAAGCAAAAGCAGTGTTCTGGAAGATTCAGGAAGAAAAAAAGCGTTTTGAAACGATGGCATCTTTGGCGCATGTTCGAAATACAATGGATACCCAGGATGATTTTTATGAACGGGAGATGGAATATTTTTTCAGAGTACAGCCGAAGATTCAGGTGGAAATGAAAAAGGTTCATGAAGCACTTCTTGAATCGAAGTTTTCAGATGATTTCCGACAGGAATTGGGGAGTCTTTATCTACAGCAGATTCGTGGAAATATTCGATTGACAGATGAATGTAATGTGGAATTACAAATTAAGGAAAGTATGCTGACACAGGAATATAGTAAGATAGCAGCTGCACCGATAACCGAATTTTATGGAGAAGAACTTAATTTTTACGGATTGTTAAAAAAGATGCAAAGCCATGATAGGAAAATCCGAAAGGAAGCGTTAGGCGCATGGGCGGATATGTATGAATCCATTTCCGAAAAACTAGACGATATTTATTCAAAATTAATGAAAATTCGTCTTCAAATGGCAGAAAACCTTGGATTCTCAAGCTATGAAGAAATGATATTCGTGAAAATGGGGAGATATACCTATACGCCGGAGGATTTAAAGGTGTTTCGAAAACAAGTGTGCGATTATGTAGTTCCGGTTTGCCAAAAACTATTTGAAGAGCAGAAAGAACGTCTGGGTATTCCAAAGTTGCATTACTATGATGAGGCAATTGTGTTTGCAGATGGAAATGCAATGCCGATAGGAACAACAAATGAACTGCTCGAAAAAGCCGGGAAAATGTATCATGAACTATCCAAAGAAACCGGAATATTTTTTGATTTTATGCTGAAATACGAGTTGTTTGATCTTGAAACAAGACCAGGAAAACATCAGGGTGGATATTGCACAACATTTCCGGAATATCAGGCCCCGTTTATCTTTTCAAACTTTAATGGAACAGATGCAGACATTGACGTTTTGACACATGAAGCAGGACATTCTTTTGAAGCGTTTGAAGCAATGAGAAGAATCCCTTTGACCGAACAGACTTTTTCTACATCGGAAGTTGCGGAGATACATTCCATGTCTATGGAGTTCTTCACATACCCTTGGATGGAGTTATTCTTTGGAGAAAATGCAGATAAATATCGGAAATCACATACATGGTCTGCGTTGGAATGTATTCCGTATATGGCCTGTGTAGATGAATTTCAGCACCGTGTATACGAAGAAAAAATGTTTGATGGAATAAAGAGACGAAAAGTTTGGAGTGAACTTGAGAAAAAATATTTGCCGTGGCGTGATTATGACGGAAATAAATTTCTTGAGCAAGGTGGATTCTGGATGCAGAAACAACTTATTTTTATGGATCCGTTTTATTATATCGATTATGCATTGGCGCGGTTCGGTTCTTTAGAATACTATGGACACATGATGCAAGATTTTGAGGAAGCATGGAAAGATTATTATCATCTTTGTTGCGCAGGTGGAAGTAAAAGTTATCCGGAACTTTTGAAGATCGGAAATCTGAGCAACCCGTTGAAAGAAGGAACTGTGCAAAAGATTATGGAATCGATAGAAGAATATTTGTAGAGTATAAAAAAATTAAAAGGTACCTTGCAATTGTTGGAATTATATGTTAGAATACAAATATGCAAGGTACCTTGTGAATGAGGACATTGTATAGATTATGGGATGAAAGTTGAATGTGATTTTGCACATTCTATTTTATTGCAAGAAATTTTGAAAATGAAAGGAGTGTGCCTGGTGAATGAGAAGGAAGAGATTGAATTAAAGAGGGAATTACTACATAGAATTCGTGTCTGTGGACATCATCTTTGCTTTCGGTCCGGGGAAAAATCCGGACAGAAAAGAATTTTGATGACATTATTTAAGCAAGGGAATATGACACAGAGGGAACTTCAGGGCATTTTGGAGATAAAATCAGCATCTCTAAGTGAAATACTGGCAAAGATCGAGTCGGAAGGTTTTATCCAAAGAGTTAAAAGTGATGTAGATAAACGACAGATTTCACTGATTCTTACGGAGGAAGGAAGAGCGGAAGCGCAGGGCATTGAGGCAGAGAATGACCGGACGGCAGAAGAACTTCTCGGTGATCTTTCCCTGGAAGAAGAACAACAATTATTTTATTTGCTCGATAAGCTTGTAGGAAAATGGACGAAAAAAGGAGGAGATAAAAATTGATTAAAGAACTTTCGAAATGTATCAGAGAATACAAGAAACCGTCAATTCTGTCACCGGTATTTGTATCCTTTGAAGTAATCATGGAATGTATTATTCCATTTATTATTGCACAGTTGGTCAACCAGATTAAGGCGGGCTGTGAATTTTCCGTTATTGCAAAATACGGATTGGTTCTTGTTTTGATGGCAGCATTATCATTAACATTTGGAGCGTTGGCAGGTTCTTATTGTGCGACAGGAGCATGTGGATTTGCAAAGAATATCAGGAAGGATTTGTTCTATAAAATACAGACATATTCCTTTACGAACATTGATAAATTCTCGACTTCTTCGCTTGTAACGAGACTTACGACAGATGTAACGAACGTGCAGATGGCATATATGATGATCATAAGAACAGCAGTACGCTGCCCGTTCATGCTTGTATTTTCATTTGCAATGGCATTTATTATGGGTGGAAAAATGGCCGTGATTTTCGTATTTGTTGCACCGGTTCTGGGGATTGCCCTGTTTGCGATTATTTTCAAGGTTATGCCATTGTTTAAAAAAGTATTTAAAAAGTACGATAAACTGAATAATTCCATTCAGGAAAATGTAAAAGGAATGCGTGTTGTAAAATCTTATGTGCGTGAAGAGTTTGAAAAAGAGAAGTTTAAGAATGCAGCAGAAGATATATGCGGAGACTTTACAAAAGCAGAGAAAATCCTTGCTTTAAATAATCCGATCATGCAGTTTTGTATGTATACAGTCATGATTTTTGTATTATATTTTGGATCCTATACAATCATTACTTCAAGAGGACTTGATTTGGATGTGGGACAATTTTCAGCGCTTTTGACTTACAGTTTCCAGATTCTCCAGAGTCTTATGATGATTTCTATGGTATTTGTTATGATTACAATGGCAGGAGAATCTTCAAAACGTATCGTGGAAGTACTTCGGGAAGAGAGCACGATTCATGATCCGGAGCATCCGGTTTATGAAGTGAAAGACGGATCTATTGATTTTGATAACGTGAATTTCAAATATTCAGAGAAAGCCGAGAAGATGGCTTTGGCAAATATTGATTTACATATCAAATCGGGGGAAACCATTGGTATTATAGGAGGAACCGGTTCTTCAAAATCTTCCTTGATTCAGTTGATTTCCAGACTTTATGATACAACAGAGGGATGTGTGAAGGTTGGAGGAGTAGACGTTCGTGAGTATGACTTGGAGACACTCAGAAATCAAGTGTCTGTCGTATTGCAGAAGAATATCCTGTTCTCTGGTTCCATAAAAGAAAATCTGCGTTGGGGAAATAAAGAAGCAACAGATGAAGAATTAATAGAAGCGTGCAAGCTTGCCCAGGCGGATGAATTTATTCATCAGTTCCCGGCAGGGTATGATACTCATATCGAGCAGGGAGGAACAAATGTATCTGGTGGACAGAAGCAGAGACTTTGTATTGCACGAGCACTTCTCAAGAAACCGAAAATTTTGATTTTGGATGATTCTACAAGTGCGGTGGATACAAAGACAGATGCGCTTATTCGTAAAGCGTTTAAAGAATTCATTCCTGAGACAACAAAAATTATTATTGCGCAGAGAACTTCTTCTGTGGAAGATGCTGATAGAATTATCGTAATGGATAAAGGAACAATTCATGCGATCGGAACACACGAAGAGCTTCTTAAAAATAATGAAATTTATCAAGAAGTATATACATCTCAGAATAAGGCAGGTGATAGTAATGAATAAGAACGGAGTAAAGAAAACGAAAAAAGGAACTGTGAAACGTCTGATCAAAATGTTGTTTGAGTTCTATCCGGTGCAAATGCCGCTTGTGCTTTTTGGTATCATATTTAGTGCGGTAGTAAGTTCCATTCCGTCTGTTTTTATGCAGAACATCATTGCTATTGTAGAGAAGAGCTGGAAGAGTGGGGATTGGGAAGCGGTTTCCGGTCAGATTGTCGAGTTTGTTGGAATTCTTCTTGTCCTTTATATTCTGTCGCTTATTTCCGCATTTGCGTATACGAGAATGATGGCAGGAATCACCCAAGGATTCTTAAAGAAATTACGTGTGAAAATGTTTAATGGAATGCAGAATCTGCCAATCAAATATTTTGATACACATAATCACGGTGATATCATGAGTTATTATACGAATGATATCGATACATTACGTCAGATGGTATCACAAAGTATTCCGCAGCTTTTGATTTCTTCGGTAACTGTAATTACAATTTTTTCCATTATGATATATTTCAGTGTCTGGATGACTTTGATTGTTCTGCTTGGTGTTGTGGGAAGTATCTGGGTTACAAAGAAAGTAGGAGGAAATTCTGCGAAATATTTTGTACGTCAGCAGATGTCTATCGGTAAGGCAGAAGGATATATTGAAGAAATTATGAATGGTCAGAAAGTTGTTCAGGTATTCTGCCATGAAAGAGAATGTGAGGAAGATTTCGATAAAATTAATGAAGAGTTGTTTCATAATTCTGAAAATGCAAATAAATATGCAAACATGTTGATGCCGATTCTTTCTAATATCGGAAATGTGATGTATGTGGTTGTTGCTCTTGCAGGAGGAATTCTTCTCCTTGCCAATGTACCGAATATTAGTTTATCTGGTATGACCATTGGTATCAGTATTGTAGTTCCGTTTCTGAATATGACAAAGCAGTTCTGTGGAAATATCAGCCAGGTATCAAACCAGGTCAATGCAGTTGTTATGGGTATTGCCGGTGCGGAACGAATTTTTGAGTTGCTGGATGAGAAACCGGAAGAAGATGAAGGTTACGTTACACTTGTAAATGTGAAAGAAGAAAATGGTGAATTGAAAGAGTGCAAAGAACGTACAGGTATGTGGGCATGGAAACATCCGCATAAGGCAGACGGAACAGTTACATATGAGAGGCTGAAAGGGGATGTCCGAATGGTTGATGTGGATTTCGGATATGAACCGGACAAAACAGTCCTTCATGATATTACACTGTATGCAGAGCCAGGACAGAAAGTTGCTTTTGTTGGAGCAACAGGTGCGGGTAAAACAACGATCACCAATTTGATTAATCGTTTCTATGATATACAGGATGGTAAGATTCGATATGATGGAATCAATATTAATAAGATTCGAAAATCTGATCTCAGAAGATCATTAGGTGTCATACTCCAGGAGACAAACCTTTTTACAGGAACAGTTATGGATAATATCCGTTATGGACGATTGGATGCTACGGATGAAGAATGTATTGCTGCGGCAAAACTGGCGGGAGCTCACGATTTTATTACACGTCTTCCGGAAGGATACAACACACCTCTTACAGAAAATGGAGCGAATCTTTCACAAGGCCAGCGACAGCTTTTGTCTATTGCGAGAGCAGCGGTTTTAGACCCTCCGGTTATGATCATGGACGAGGCAACATCATCCATCGATACACGAACAGAAGCCATTGTTCAAAAGGGTATGGATGCGCTTATGCACGGCAGAACTGTATTTGTTATAGCGCATCGCTTGTCAACAGTACGCAATTCTGATGTCATTATGGTTTTGGAAAAAGGCCGTATTATCGAGCGCGGTACGCATGATATGTTGATAGAACAAAAAGGAAAGTATTATCAGTTATATACGGGAGCGTTTGAACTCGAATAACATCAAAATATATGAAAAGGCGGAACCAGTCATGTGAGGAAGGTTCCGCCTTTTTGTAATATTAAAGTGTATCACTGCGCTTTACATATCCCGGTTTTTCTGGTGAAGCAATGATATCTTTTATATGAGTGACTTTTGCATGTTTGTCAATTACCATATTTTCGATATGAGCATCTTCTGTAATGATTACATCAGGAAGAAGAACGCTGTTTTTTATTACGGCCCCTTTTTTGATGGTACAGCCTCGTCCAATCACAGAATTTTCAATTGTACCTTCAATAAGACAACCGTTTGAGACAACAGAAGCCTTTACGTCAGCGCCGTCGACATAATGTGTTGGGCAAGAATCATTTGTTTTGGTGTAAATCGGCCATTCTTCATCAAACAGACTTGAGGTGCTTTTATAGTCGATCAGAGAAATATTTGCATCATAGTAACTTTTGAAGTCGGTAATAGCTGCAAAGTATCCGCGATGGGCAACACCCCGAATATCAAGTTCACTGCATTCTGCATCTACAATATCAGCGAACGTGAACACAGAAGAAGTTTTTTTAGCCTTTTTAACAAGATTCATGAATAATTCTTTGGACATTACATAAGTATCCATAAAGATATTTCTGTTTTTGGCAGTTCCACGGTTTGGTTCTATGGAAAGAACTCCTTTTTGCTTATTCAGATTCAAAGTATCGCAGAACAGGAAATGTTCTTTTGCATTATCAACAGCGTGATAGAGCAAAGTAACTTCTGCGCCGGAATCAATATGTGTCTGAAGAAGAGAATCAAAATTCATTGTGTAAACCATATAGTTTGGCGCGATTACCACATATGGGCAGTGTATGCGTTCAATAATTTCCATGTTATCTAAAAATGCAGAAATGTCTGTGTTGTACATATCGTCCAACACTTCTGTTTCGGAAAATAAAAGATGTACTTTGCCGCGTTTGGAGTTGATGTTATAATGGCGTCCGGTTCCTAAGTGTTCCGCGAGAGAGCGGGCTTTCCGTCTTACGTAAACCTGAATCTGATCAATGCCGCTGTTACTTAGATTGGAAAGTGGAAAGTCTATGATCCGGTATCTTCCGAGAAAAGAAAAAGCACCGATTGGACGATACTCACTGAGTCCGTCTACCCAAATATTATTTGCGGCGAAGTTCACAATACCTAATGCTCTACTCATGTTATTCAACCCCCTTTACACGTTTTGCAACAAGTTCTATATGCTCGCTGTCCGCATTGCCTACAATGGCCTGTTTGCCGATTTTGACTCCATCTGCCACGAGAGCTCTTGTTACAACAGCGCCATCTTCAACAATAGAATTGGGCATCAGCACACTGTCGATAATCTTGGCACCTTTCCCTACTTTTACACCGGTAAAAAGGACGGAATTATCGATAGATCCGTCAATGACGCATCCCTGTGTGATAAATGCACGATGAATGTGTGCATCTGCACCGATGTAGTGTGGAAGGGTAGTGATATCTTCCGTATAAATCTTCCAGGTAGAATCATTAAGATCAAGCTCGTTGCTATGATTCAGAAGATCCATATTGGCTTCCCAAAGGGAGTCAATGGTGCCTACGTCTTTCCAGTAGCCTTTAAATTTGTAAGCGTATAAGTTCTTATGATCTGCTAATAATGCAGGGATAATGTCTTTGCCGAAATCGTGATTGGAATCCGGATTCTTCATATCAGCAAGAAGCATTTTCCGGAGAAGTTTCCAATTAAAAATGTAAATTCCCATAGATGCAAGATTACTTTTGGGATTCTCAGGTTTTTCTTCAAATTCAAGGATGTGTCCTGTCTCGTCTGTATTCATGATCCCGAAACGGCTGGCTTCTTTCATCGGAACTTCCAAAACGGCAATGGTAGCATCTGCGTTACAGGATTTATGGTGATTTAACATTTTATCGTAGTTCATTTTATAAATATGGTCTCCTGAGAGAATTAGAAGATATTCCGGAGAAAATGAATCGATGAAATCAATATTCTGAGAAATAGCATCCGCAGTTCCGCGGTACACATCCAGATTGGCATCTGCCTTTTCGCGAGGTGGTAAAACATATACTCCACTGTCTTTGGCATCCAGTCCCCATCTTCTTCCGGCAGCAACATAGCTGTTTAGAAGAACGGATTCATATTGCGTGAGAACGCCGACAACGTCAATGCGGCTATTTGCACAGTTACTGAGAGGGAAATCAATAATGCGGTATTTGCCTCCATATGAAACAGCCGGTTTGGCTACTTTGTTGGTTAAATCGTGCAGACGACTTCCGCGGCCGCCGGCAAGGATCATAGCTAGCATATTATTATGTTTCATAGTAATCCCCTTTCCTCCTTAGGTAAGATAAATATTATCTATATTATACAATTTGTATCCATGATTTTCCAGTACTGCATGCAGAAAAGAAGTATATTTCAATATAAAATTATTTGTATTTTAAAGTTGTCAGAAAACCATAAATTGTGTTATAATTTAGAAAGAAAAATACTATTATCAGAATAAAAGGAGGCTGACAATGATGACGGATAACATTATTATTACGATTGGCAGACAATTTGGAAGTGGTGGACATGAGATTGGAAACCGATTGTCCGAAAGACTGGATATTCCTCTTTACGATCACAATTTAGTCAGAATGGCAGCCAGAGAGCTGCATCTTGACGAAGATGTGGCGAAAGAAGCAGATGAGACGATGTTAGGGAAATTCCTTTCGGCATATGTAGTCGGCGTTGGAAGCTACACATCTTTTGCTGCAAGTGAGCAGAGTATAGAACCAATCAGCGACCGTTTGTATGCAATGCAGACAGAACTTTTGAAGAGATTGGCAAAGAGGGGACCGTGTATCATTGTAGGAAGATGCGCGGACTATATACTGGGAGATTATTCTAATTATATTCATGCTTTTATATATGCATATTTTGAAGACCGGGTGCGTAGAATTATGAAAATATATAAGTTGGACGAAAGGCAGGCAAAAGAGAAGATCCGAAAAATAGATAAAGAAAGAAAGCTTTATTATGAAGCACATACCGGAAGAAAATGGGGAGATATTGAGTCACACCAGATTCTTCTTAACAGCAGCCTCTTAGGGATAGACGGAGTTGTAGACATTTTGGAAGGTGCATATTGCCAGAAACTCAGGTAAGAAAGAGTGGCAGTTTGGCATGAAAAACTTAAAAATCGGATAGAAAACATGTTAAAATACTGAAAAAGCAGTAAGAAGGTAAAAATATATGCCTTGCTGTTGAAAGTGTGTTATAATATTAACGTTTCTAATAGTTTTATGTTGGGAGGTACTGTTATGGCAATAAAGAAACAGACAAAGGAAGCAGCATCAGAAGTTAAGACTAGAGTAGAAAAAATAATTCCGGAAGCGAAGAAAGTAGTAGAAGAAAAAGTTGTTCCAGAGACAAAGAAAGCAGCGGCGAAAGTAGAGGCTGAAGCGAAAAAAGTTGCAGAAAAAGTTGCGCCGGAAGCGCAGAAGACAGTGGAAAAAGTGAAAAAGGCAGCAGCCAAGAAAGAGATGAAAACAACTTTGTTCGTAGAATATTACGGCAAACAGGTGCAGGAAAAGGACATGATCGCATCGGTAAAGAAGGCATGGACAAAGAGTGGTAAGAAGATTTCGGATATCAAAACAATGGCTTTATATGTAAAACCGGAAGAAAATTCAGTATATTATGTGATCAATGGAGATTCAGCAGGAAGAGTTGAGTTTTAATATGTGAGGGGTGCTTAAGGGCATCCCCTTTTATTAGGTCATAAGAAACTCCTATTATAAAGGAAATTTTTTCGGAACAAAATATAGAAAAGAAAGGGAGCGGGATAGAAAGTGGATGGAAAATCTGTGGTTGATGCAGTGTGGATACTGGTGTTGATCATAACCGCGTGGAAGGATGGACATGAAAAAAGAATACCGGATATGTTGACGATTGCAGTCGTATTGTGTGCATTTTTCAGACTTCTTTTTTTGACGAAGGAAGAGATGCTTCTATGTTTTGCAGGAATGGGGGTAAGTCTTCTTTTGTTTTTTGTGATTTTATTTTGTGCTCCGGGAGCTTTTGGAGGCGGAGATATAAAGTTGAGCGCAGGAAACGGATTATATCTTGGTATGGAAAACTGGCTGAGAAGTTTTGCGGTTGCAGTATTTGCGTCAGGAATTTTCATATTGTATCAAGTTATTTCAGGGAAAGAAACAAAAAGACAAGAGATTGCATTTGGACCATTCCTATGTGTCGGGGCGATTGTGATAAAAACACTGGAAGGGATTCTTTGAAAAAGCAGAAAGAAAAGGTGGCAAAACAATATCTGCTTCGCCACCTGTATGTCAAATATTAATCTTTGTATTGTGCCCCGGAACGTTCGATAGATATGCGGACAAGCACGTCCATTGCATCGAGGCAGATGGAAGGGACTGTGTGTGTTTCGGCATACACAGAAAGTTCTGTACATGCAAGTAATACGACATCACATTCATTGGCAACAAATTCTTCCATTACTCTCTCAAATTTGGAGACATCTGCTTCCTTTCCACTTTTGATGTCATCATAGATTAAAGACATGACATCTTTTTGTCGTTCTTCTGACGGACTATAAGGGATAATCCCAAAGGCTTCGCATTCCTTATGATAAAGTCCGGTTTCTACCGTTCCGTCTGTAGCCATAATCCCTATTTTTTTAACATTTGGTCTGTTTTCGGAAGCGTACCGTACACTTTCGTGAATCATATGAATGATTGGAATGGAAACACAGGACTGCATCTGATCATAAAAATAATGGGATGTATTGCAGGGAATCGCAATATTAGAAACTCCGAGAGATTCCAATGTCTTCAGATCTTCATCCAAAAGTCTTATAAGTTCTTCATCTTCACCACTTTCAATGACGGCTGTTCTGTCCGGCAGTGTAGCGTGGCTCAAAAGAATGATATCCAGATGTTCCTGGTCACAGGAAGCCACTGTATGTTCTGTAATACGGTTATAGAAAAAAACAGATGCTGCAGGTCCGAGACCGCCGATAATTCCAAGTTTCTTTTTTGATGTATTCTGCATAATTACCTCTATTCATTGTTCTATGTTTGTTTTTATATGTATAATGTATATTCTAACATACTTAGATAAAATTGCAATGCTTCTTCTAGAGTGATATAATGTATCTGTATTTTGCATAAAACAGATAGAGATGAGCAAAACTACATGATTTAAAAAATATACTTGGCAGTTAGCTTTTGTGAATTGAAAGAATGAGAATTTATGGCATAGCAAAGCTAACGTAAGTCCCAAACCTACGCAAATAGGGCATTATAAAATTTGTTTTATTATGCAGTTCGTTTTATTGCTTTCAGTTTACGATAAGATTGACCTTCGTGATTGGTAATTGCAGCAACCGCAACCGCTAACAGACTGATATGGGCAAGTGTATTCAGGTTCGCTACAGATGATTTATTCCTTACCCACATACGTTCTTGTCCGGTATTTTTGAAACGGGAATTATATCGTTCACATTCTGTGCGGAGGGAATAGTTATTTTTAAAATACCGGCTGTTCCTGTCGATAGAAAGTCTTAGGTCATTCGGAATGGTAATATATTTGGTACATCCGCGGTTTTTCTTTCCATTAAAAAATTTTGGATGTTCCACCGGACAGGTGCCAGACAACTTGCATGGACAGCAGAATTTTTGTGTCTTTTGTGTTTCGGGTGTTTAAGGGAATGATACATTCCCCATCATAAAGCGCATGAACCTGATTATAGATGTTTTTAACATTATACCCTTTGTCAGCAAGAAAGGTACATTCCTTTATAGATAAAAAAGAATGTGTATCAGAAAGAATATCCAAAGCGACAGAGGAATCAGCAGTGTTTGCAGTGGTTGTAAGTTCATAAATGGGAAGACCGGAAATGCAGTCCACAAGGACATGATTTTTGTAACCCCAATAGAATTCATATTTCTTCTCATTGGTCTGATTAGAAGCAGTATGCACACCAAGTTTACAATCGGCATCAGCTTTTGGCTGGTTATCAGGCTTAAATTTGTTGGTTAAAAAAGATTTAGGATTATTCTGTGAAGTATTTGCAGCAATCGGAGTTGAGTCCAAACCAATAAAAGAGGTATCAATAATCCCTTGTTTGGAAAGATAAAGTACCTGAGACTTCATAATAGAGGAAAGTACATCGTTACCAATCTGCTTTAGAAAACGGTCGAAAGTCCAATAAGAAGGTAGCGGAGCAGAAATATCAAAGCCACAGTAATGGGAGATAAGAAGGTTGTTGTTAAGATAATCAACAAGGTCTGTAACCATAGAAAAGCTTTCGCATTTCATAACGATAAAAGCACAAATCATAGCATGATTAGAAAAGCCTTTTCGACCGGTTTTTGGGAATTCCGGAATAAAGGATAAATCAAGATTCAAAAAAAGTGAATCGTAAAACTTTGCAACTGGCTGTGAGGTAAAAAGCCGGATGTCTTTCAAAATTTCCTGACGATAGATAACAATCAGCTCCTTTCGGTGAATTGATTTTGACAACTTAATTATACCATTTGGAGCTGGTTGTTGCTATAAATTTGGAGTGATAAAAGAGGTTGCCATGCCTCGCAAACCCGCATAAATACTGGATGTGTGGAGTTTTGCTCATGGCTATAAAACAGAATCAAAGGAGTGAAAAATAGCTAGATGGAATTATATGAGATAATACTTTGTTTCTTCATTTACGGATTTTTAGGTTGGTGTACGGAGGTAGCCTTTGCGGCGGCAAAAGAACAAAGGTTTGTAAACCGTGGATTTTTAAATGGACCAATCTGTCCGATTTACGGAGTTGGTGTGATGGCGGTTGTGCTTCTTCTAACACCATATAAGAATAATATTTTGATTCTTTATGTAGCTTCTATTATTGTAGTAACTGCTCTTGAATGGATAACGGGGTTTATACTGGAGAAACTTTTCCATAGTAAGTGGTGGGATTATTCCCATATGCCGCTCAACCTAAATGGATATGTATGTCTTCTGTTTTCATTGATATGGGGCGTTGCCTGTGTGATTATCGTCAAATGGATACATCCGCTTATTTTTAAGGGAATATCGTTTTTACCGAAATGGTTAGGGACCACATTGCTGATTATATTAATGGGAATCATACTTGTGGATGTTTATGTGACAGTTGCGAATATTTTACGGATGAATCGTCATTTGGCAAAAATGGAAGAGATTGCAGCAGAACTCCGCAAAATTGCAGATGAGCTAGGAGCCAATATTTCGGAAAATATTCTTGGAGCAATAGAACGCAAAGATGATCTGGCAGAAGGAATGCAGGGATATTCTGAAGAGTTGAAAAAACGTGCAGATGAGTTGAAAGAAAAATATCATGATATTAAATTTAAAAATGCAAGAAGCGTAAGAAGAATTCTGCGTGCATTCCCGAGAATGCATTCGGGGAAATACAAAGAATCTATGGATGATTTAAGAGAGTATTTCAAAAAAGCATATTTTAAAAAGAAAAAATAATAGAGCGATACATAAGAAAGAGCAGTGAATCAAGACTTTCAGAAAGGAGTCTTTGTTCGCTGCTCTTTGTTGTCTTCATCTTAAGATTTGCCTTTTTAATCTTCAAAAAGTCTTAATAAAGTCATTAAAAAGCCTTAACCATATGCTGATAAGATAAATATATCAAGATAAGAGATGATTCTTCATTTCATATATAAGTCGCGAGAATGCGAAGAAATCGAAAATTTGAACTGAGATTCATGTGAGAGTTAAAAGTAGGGAGGCAGAAAAATGAGCAGAGAAACGACCAAAAAGGTATTGAATATTGCAACGGCAGTAAGCCTTATCGTCATTGTGATACTCACCATATATGGAGTGAGGACGGGGATTTTGACAGACAGAGAGAAACTGGAAATGCTCGTAAAGGAGAGTGGAATATGGGGACCGCTTCTATTTGTACTGATTCAGATGGTACAAGTTGTGATTCCGATCATACCGGGAGGAATTACTTGTGGCGTTGGTGTTGTTATTTTCGGAGCCTGGTATGGACTTCTCTATAATTATATCGGAATCGTGGCAGGGTCTCTGATCAATTTCTACCTGGCAAGAAGATATGGGCAATGTTTTGTAAAATATTTTGTAAAAGAGGAAACATATGATAAATATGTCGGATGGCTGGAAAAAGGGAAGAAATTTGATAAGTTTTTTGCGTTTGCAATTTTCTTTCCTTGTGCACCGGATGATGCGCTTTGCCTTATCGCCGGATTAACGAAGATGACATGGAAGAAATTTACTGCCATCATTTTGTTAGGGAAACCGGCATCCATTGCAATGTACAGTCTGGCACTTGTTTATGCAGGAAGCTGGCTGCAGAGAATGTTTGAATTTATAGTTTAGAGGAAGAACAGGAGGGACTAACGATGAAAGTACTTATTACAACAGATTTATTTAAACCATCCATTAACGGAGTTGTGACATCCATTATGAATTTAGAGAAAGAATTGGAAAAGCAAGGACACGAAGTAAGGATTCTTACAGTATCTTCAAATAGTACTTCTTATAAGGAAGAAAATGTGTATTATGTGAAATCTATGCCATCTCATATTTATCCGGAAGTAAGGGTACCGTTTTCCAGGGCAAATGATATGGTGAAAGAACTTATTGAATGGGGACCGGATGTCATTCATAGTCAATGCGAATTCTTCAGTTATGGATTTGCCAAAAGAATTGCGGATGCAACAGGAGCAAGTTTTATACATACATACCATACGTTATATGAGCAGTATACAGAGTATATTCCGATTGGAAAGCGAATCGGAAGGGCAGCGCTTGCAAAATGGATGAAAGCAAGATTGAAAAATGTGGATACCATTATAGCGCCAACAAAGAAAGTGGAAAACACACTATATGAATATGGAGTAATGAAGGACATCGAAATCATTCCCACAGGTATTGAATTAGAGCAGTTTCAGGAAGCCGCATCTGAGAA
>OFMJ01000120.1_pt1 | contig 88092 bp, 84 predicted proteins | sample 1541801 | NCBI WGS metagenome assembly OFMJ01 (sample SAMN04209234, study PRJEB22552) | human gut metagenome | biome: gut; material: feces | host: Homo sapiens | place: USA: Oklahoma
CCTCTCCGCAGCGCAGGATACCGATCACTCCGGTCATACCGCCCTTTGTATATTTCACAAACTCCGAATCTGCCCCCTGGGCCACAGCTCTCTCGTACTGCTCCTCCAGCTCCTCATCCGACGGAACGCCCATTCTGGCGTCTTTTTTGCAGACCTGGTCGCCCACTAAGACCTCATACCCCATCTCTGTCAGCTTTCTGGCAATGATGGAGGAGGTCCTCATCTCGAACCAGCCTTTTTCTGCGAACTTGTGGAAATCGCGGCGCTGGGCTACCAGCTCCGGTGCGATCTCATCTGCCATTTTGGTGATCTGTTCATAAATGTCCATGCTGAATACCTCCATTTTATTTTCTCGGCAGCATCCGTCCGCCAAAACCGATGGCGAACACTCCGCCGTTTTCATCCTTAAAGAGCTTCAGATACGCGTCCTTTGCATAGCCGCGGATGATCCCCAGGTTTTCCTGGACCATGACCAGATTTTTCTCTCTGCCCTCTACCACTGCCAGAACTCCGTCTCCGTTCTCCCGGATCTCCACCTCGGAGTCCTCGCTGGAAAGGTAGCAGCCCACTGCGACCTTTCTGGTCTTTTCTGACCATGGATTTTCCTGGTAAAGTCCCCGGTCCTCCAGTGGATTCCGGCCATGGTACATACGCATGGCCGCATCGGCAATGGCGCTCACCGGTACGTCGGAGGTGTTGCAGAGAACGATGACTCCGCAGCCGGCGTCGTAGGACCAGGACATGTTGGAGGAAACGCCTGTAAGGCTTCCCCCGTGCTCCACCACGGTCACATCGTCGATCTTCTTTGTAGCCAGTCCGAAGCAGTACCAGCTCTCCGGTCGGTACTCCATCCGCGGACGGCACATGGACCGGATACCTTCCATTGAAAGGATACGGCCGCCGTCCGGGGTCTTTCCATGGTTCAGATACATATACAGGATCTTCTTCATGTCGGAAATGGTGGACTTCATGGATCCGGCCCCGCCCAGAACAAAGGCATTGTCGTAATAGTCCTTACAGCCGGTCATGACGCCGTTCTCTTTCTTATATAATACGGCGCTGTTTTCATCCAGTCTGGGCCGCAGGTAATCGCAGCCGCTGCGCTCCATTCCCAGAGGATCCAGAATATTCTTTTTCACATAGTCTGCAAAGGAAGCCTCTCCTCCGACCCGGCGGACGATCTCGGAAAGAAGTCCATAGCCGTCGTTGCAGTAGCTCATGTATTCGCCCGGTCTTCCAATGAGACCGTGGCCCGGAGTCTGGGCATCCAGCTGCTCTGCCACTGCCTTTGCTCCTGCCTCCGCTAACTTCACGCTGTAACCCAGGTCACCCTCTGTCTCCTCGGAGATCCCCAGCTTCTCTGCGATCTCCTTTACCACAGTCCGGTGTACCGGATAAAAGCCGCCGCTGTGGCTCAGGAAATGATGGATCCGTACCGGCTCCTGGTTCTTATTGGTAAACTCCGGTATGTACCGGCTCACAGGATCGTCCAGGTCCAGAAGGCCTTTTTCTGCCAGCTGCATGATGGACAAGGCCACAAAGGACTTTGTCACAGATGCCAGACCGAAGATCGTATTTTCATCCATAGGCAGCTTCTGCTCCGTATCCCTGTACCCGAAGTACTGTTCATACTGGGTCTTTCCCTCTTCATCCACAATGGCAACGGCGATCCCCGCCGCATTCCCCTGCACCTGGACCTGCTTTACCAGCTCTTCAAACAGGGCCCGGTTGGCCGCATTGATTCGATTCATGTGTAATCCCTCCCAATGATGTCGCTTGATTCCCTTATTATAACATATTTTTTCTAACAAAAATATACCTGAAAAAAGAAACGTATAAAAATTTTGTACAAAATAAAAAGCAAAAAGGAGACGGCGCCAAGTGGAGTGAGAGAGTTTTTGCAGCCGTCTCCAGAATCTGTCAATGCATTATTTCAGTCGGATATAACCTACGCCATCCCGGATCTCCATGGCGGTTCCGTAGGGAGCCGAAAGCTCCGCCAGATACTCCAGGACCTTTTCGTCTCCAGTCATTACCGGCACGCCCTTCTGGGAGCGTACCCGCTCCATACCCAGGGAAATGGGGTACAGGCGGATCTCCGTGGTCTTCCCATCTTCCATGTCCCAGGCAGCCATAACAGAAAACCAGATCTCCGGCAGGACTCCGTACCCCACGGTTCCCATCTTGCTCCGGTCATCCATATATGCCCCCACCTTTGTATCCAGGGGAAGCTTCTTATTTAAATACGCATCATAAGGCTGGAGATCCACGGTCTCCGTTTCAAACAGGAAATTCCCCAGGCTGTAAAAAATGGGTTTCCCCTTATAGATCTCGATCCCCCGAAGCTCATGAGGACCATGGCCGATGATAACATCTGCACCAGCATCCACACAGCGTCTGGCAAAGGTCTCCAGGAACATAGCCGGCACCTTTGTATCGCCCGCATCGGTCTCATGGGCATGGATGCTCACCAGCACCACGTCCGCCTGCTTTCCGGCCTCCCGGATCTCTCCCTCGATCCGGGCCATATCCGTTTCGTTGGGGATGCTCTCGATCCAGTTGGTTTCATCCAGCTTGAATTTATACTTTCCAAACAGGAAGGTCCCCTCCGGCGGCGGATTCTTATATCCATTCTTCACGGAGTTTTCCATGGAAGCGTTGACCTTTGTAAGAGCCGCCAGCCCTGCAACCTGGTCATAATACTCCTGGGTCACATGGTAAACGGTCTCGAAGCGCAGAGGATTCAGTCCCGGACGGCCGCACATATCTGCGCTCTGGCCGCCTGCCATACCGGATTCATGGAAGGACGAGGTGACGCCGATCATGGCCACTCTGGCCTTCTTTGTTTCCAGATAGCACGGTCTGGACGCATCTCCCAGGTTCTTTCCCGTTCCGGCAAAGATCATATCTCGTTCCCGTAAATGCTCGATGGTGGCCAGAACGCCGCCATGGCTGTAATCATGGGAATGGTTGTTGGCTGTATTGTAAAGGTTAAACCCAAAGGACTTCATATCGTCCAGGGTCCTGGGATCCGCCATGGCCCAGGTGCCGCCGGAAAAGGCGGCCGGATACCCCTCATGGTCATGGAAGGTCATCTCCAGATTGGAAAATTTCACATCGTGCTGCATGATGCAGTCCCGGACGGCCTCGAACCCCTCATATCCGCCCTCCGGGAACCGGCGCGTGATAAATGCGTCTCCAGTGGCAATAAAGCTTGTCTTTTTCATAAGATCCATGTCCTCTTTTCCGACTATTTTTCTGCTCCGATGCCTGTGATGGAATCAAATTCCCCCTCGATCCCGGCTGCCATCATCAGCACTAAAAATGCCTGCTGGATGGCCTTATAAGCGCCGTTGATGGGGAACTTTTCATGGATGCTGTGGTTCATGATATTCTTGGAATTTTCATCCGGGGCATAGGCACGGCCCATACAGAGCGCCGGAAGTCCCTTGGCAACGGCCACGTTGGCGTTGGTGCAGCCGCCTCTGTGGATCACCGGCTCTACGTCCAGATGGCTTAAACCCAGATAAGCGGTCTCCACCAGGGGAGCGTTCATATCCTGGGTGCCGCCGGGAACACTGCTGATGAGCTTCTTATCCCATGTGATCGTATCCTGACCCCATTTTGCGGTCTCCTCCTGGCAGGCCTCTTCAATGGCGTTGAAGATATTTGTCCTTAATTTCGCCAGCTCCTCCTGGGAATTGGACCGGAAGTTGAATTTGATCGTAGCCTTGGGCGCGATCGCATGGACGCCCGCATCGTTTCCTCCGTGGAAATTGGACACACAGAAGCTGGTCTTGGGATCCGACGGAACCACAAAGTCAGCGATCTTTGCCACAGCCCTGGCCGCCGCATGGACCGGCTGGGCCATCTTTCCGAAGCAGCCAAAGGCATGGCCGCCGATTCCGTAGAAATTCACCTCATACGTCTCGCCGCCGGTGGCCTCGAACACCAGAAGGCTCATGTCGTTGTTGTCCAGGCTCAGGGAAATGTCGATGTCATCATTATCTGCAAGGAAATCCTTCATTCCGCCGAGGCCGCCCATTCCCTCTTCCCGGGTGGTTCCCACAAATACGATATCCCCGGCTGTCTGGATCCCTGTTTTATTGAGGGTACGGATCAGGCACAGGAGCATAGCCAGCGCTCTTGTATCATCGCCGATCCCGGGAGCATACAGAAAGCCGTCCTTTTCCTCCACGCCTTTCACAGTCCCAAAGGGGAATACGGTATCCATATGGCCCTCGATCAGCACCTTCGGCCCCTTTCCTGTTCCGCGGCGGATGCCGATCACATTGCCGCCCCGGTCTGTATGAACGTCCTCCAGCCCCAGCGCCTTGAATTTCTCAGCAAATACCTTGGCGCGGTTTTCCTCATGACCGGTGGGAGCCTCGATGAGCACCAGCTCCTTCTGCTCCTCAATGGCCTCCGGCTGGTTGGCCTCGATGAAAGCCAGCGCTTCCTTCACACTGGCAAGCCCCAGCATTTTTTCAAACTGGGATCTGGTATGGTCTGATACCTGATACATGGTGTAAGCCCTCCTATAAATATTTTTCCCATAAAGACTTTCTTAAATAAAAAGCGCCCTTTTTAAGGGGGCGTCCAAAAACACCCCGGCCATCCTGCTGGTCCTATCCTTAAAAAAGCGCTTCTAACTATCTCCATTATAGATTTTAACTTCCTGTATGTCCAATAATTTTTGAGAATAAGATCCATTCATTTCTTAAATATCGTAAGACATTTAGGGATATTTGAAATATCTATCAATCACCGAAAAATAATGCTCCGCAAATTTCAGAAAATCCCCCATCTCATTTGTAATTTCGATGTCTTTTTGTCTTATCAAATATAGAGATTTGATGAAATCTCGAATATCCATCGGTATGAGACATGCGTCGGACCAATCTTCCACTCTTCCAATCGCTTTCTCCATGAACACTCCGGCTATTTGGCGACTCCAGGGCCCTCATCCACCATCCTCTTCAATCCTATTTCCCGGAACCCTTTATCTGAAATCTTTCGGAGGCTTCCCTGCGATCCAGGATCCGGGCCTGAAACCGGCATCCCTCAGGGGTCAGCACACAGTATTTCCCGTTTCTCCGCATCAGCTCCACCTGGAGCTCCTTTTCCAATGCCTTCACCGCCTTGCTGATGGATGTCTAAGCCACATGAAGATCCTGGACCGCCATGGATATGTTCTCATAGGCTGCCGCCCTTAGCCTGTCTTACCTCTTCTAGTTTTTATAAAAATCCGGGATCTGTTTGTCGTGATATTCCTTAATCTCCTTCTGGAATTCCGGATTTGACAGGATATCATATCCGGTCATAGCCAGTCCCTTAGCACCCTTCAGACATACCTCGTTGGCCTCCGGCGTACCAGATGCAGCCGTATACTCCACCGTATGGGCCTGAATGGTCTTATCATCCGTGATGGACAGATAATCATGGATCGCCGGGATCTTAATAGAGACATTTCCAATATCCGAAGAGCCGTACTGTTTTTTCGGGTCTGGCCAGGTCATTTCGATCCCCAACTCATGCATATTGTCCTTAAACGCCTGGCACATGGGCCGGCTGGGATACCGTTCAGCAGAAATATCATCCCAGGCCACCTGTCCTTTGGCTCCTGTCAGTCTTTCTGCGTTGGCCACACACGTTTTGATCAGATCGATCAGAACCTCGATCCTCTTCATGGTATCTGCCCGGAGACAGAACGCGCAGCCAGCGCTGGCCGGGATAATGTTGGCCGCCGCACCGCCGTTGGTAACGATCCCATTGATATTGTCCTGGGGATCAAACGTGGGGCGCATCATATCGATCTGGTTAAACACACTGATCACCGCGCTAAGCGCATTGATCCCGTTCTGCGGAGCAGAGGAATGGGCTCCTTTTCCCGTAAAGTCCACTCTTACGGTACATGCCGCCCGGCCTCCCCGGCCCACCAGGTTGGAGCCTCCGCCCGAAGGATGCATCATCAGAGCATAATCCACATCGTCAAACGCACCATTGGCCAGGAGCTTTACCTTTCCGGCCCCGCCTTCTTCCGCAGGTGTGCCGATGATGGAGATCCGTCCCGGCAGCTCCTTCATTAAAGGCGCCAGTCCCAGAAATGCACCTACGGAGCAGGTGGCGATCAGGTTGTGTCCGCACCCGTGACCGATTCCGTTTAAGGCATCATACTCCGCCAGGAACGCCACAGTCGGACCCTCGCCAGTGCCGCAAAGATCTGCGCGGAAGGACGTTTCCAGGCCGCCGTAGCCTCTCTGAACCGTAAAGCCATGCTTTTCCAGAGTATCGCTGATAAAGCCCATGGCCTTAAACTCCTGGAAGCCCAGCTCCGGGTTGTCATGGATATTCTTTGAGAGGGCAAGCAGGTCCTCCCGGGCCGCATCGACAGTTTCCACGATCTGCTGTTTTGCTTTGTCCATATGGTTTTGCCTCCTGATTTCTACTTAAATATGTACATATACTATCATACATGATCGATATTTTTCAATAAAATTGCTAAATATTTATTTTTGTTTGTGTGTATGATGTTTTTATATGTTTTAAAAAACTTAATATGATTTATTATAACGAATTATTAATAATAGTATGAAATAATCGTCTTTATTCTGCCACATTCTTTTTTTATCATCAAATCACTGATGGTCTCCATCAAAAAGAAAAGATTTCCATTTTCCTGACGCCCAATCCGCGAATGGTCATTGCTGATGAGCCATTATTTTGGCATGGTTTTCCAGAGCACGGACCGCGTTGAGGCGATGTACACTGTCCGATCTGCACCGCGTTGTCCTTGTTCTGCTATTTTGATATACTACAGAAGATGGAGCCACAAAAATAGAAGTAACATTCGACCATGATACGGTTTGGCTTTCTATAGATCAGATGGCTGAATTATTTCAACGGGATAAAAGCGTAATTGGAAAACATGTAAGAAATATTTTTAAAGAGGGAGAATTGGTAAAAGAAACAGTTTGGGCAAAATCTGCCTACACTGCTTCTGACGGAAAGACTTATCAGGTTGATTTCTATAATTTAGATGTTATTATTTCCGTTGGTTATCGGGTAAAATCCCTTAGAGGAACACAGTTTAGAATATGGGCCACTTCCATTTTGAAAGAATATATGAAAAAAGGATTCGCATTAGATGATGATCGACTTAAGAATCTCGGAGGTGGAAACTATTTTGATGAATTATTGGTTTATGGCCGATCAGCCAGAGGGACTGATGGGACTTGCATTGAATCATAGAAAAGTACAGCAGGCTGGCATGAAATTTTAATATCATGGCTGTACAAAAAAAGCCCCGGAGTTCCCATTTCCGGAGCTTTCTTTTTGTGTCTAAAAGGGATACCGCTTTATTTCCCTTCCGCAAACAGCGCCCTCGCCTTCTCCATCCACTCCGCCACAGGAACATGGAAGGGGCAGCGGGTCTCGCAGCCGCGGCAGCCGGTGCAGTCGGCAGCCGTCCGTTCCAGCGCCTCATAATGGGCGCGGACCGAAGCCGGGACCTCCGGCTGCATGGAGGCCAGATCATAGAGCTTATTGACCATGGCGATATCGATGCCCGCAGGACACGGCTTACAGTGGCCGCAGTAGGTACACTGGCCGTCGTAGGCGTGGCGGGGGGCAGAGGCCAGAACGCTGGCATAATCCTTTTCCGCCTCCGTGGCTGTTTCATAAGAAACAGCCTCATCCACATGCTCCGGCGTATCATATCCCGCCAGGATGGAGGCCACTGCCGGCCTTGTAAGGGCGTAATGGATACACTGAACCGGAGTCAGCGCCACGCCAAAGGGCGAACGCTTTGCATCAAACAGCCGGCCTCCCGCAAAGCCCTTCATGACCGTAAGGCCCACATCGTTCTTCTCACAGAGCCGGTAAAGCTCTGCCCGCTCTTTATCAATGCCGCCCAGAGCCTTATCGTACTCCTCAGCAAAGTATGTATTCATGTCCTCAGATGCCGGGAGCAGATCAAAGGCCGGGTTGATGCTGAACAGCATCATTTCCACGATCCCCAGCTCCACCGCCTTTTTCGCCACCCTGGGGTTATGGGTACTGAGACCGATATGACGGATCACGCCCTTTTCCTTCAATTCCTTTGCGTAAGCGTAAAACGGGCCGTTTACGATAGAATCCAGCTCGTCCTCCCGGTCCACGTAGTGGATCATGCCCAGGTCGATGTAGTCCGTTCCCAGACGCTCCAGGAGATCCGCAAAAGCCTCCTTCACCTGTTCCATGTCCCGGGTCCGCACGTACTGGCCGTTCTGCCAGGTGGAGCCCAGGTGGCCCTGGATGAACCAGCGCTCCCTCTTTCCCCGGATGGCTGCCCCGATGTTGCTCCGCACGTTGGGCTCCGGCATCCAGCAGTCCAGGATATTGATCCCCTGCTCCCCGCACCGGTCAATGACCGCCCGGCATTCCTCCGCGTTGTGACGCTCCAGCCATTCGGCTCCCAGGCCGATCTCGCTGACCATCAGCTCCGTCTTTCCCAGTCTTCTGTAACGCATACGGCACCTCCCCTAAAATATAGAATCCTATTCCTTCCATTCCAGCCGGTGGAGATGGCCCTCCATGGTCATCTTCTCAAACCCGTTCTGCCGCAGCGCCTCGTAAAGGAGGACAGCCACGGAATTGGACAGGTTCAGGGACCGGATATCCCCCCACATGGGGATCCGGACACACGTTTCCTGATACTCCACCAGGATCTCCTCCGGAATACCGCGGCTTTCCGGTCCGAACATCAGATAACAGTCCGGCTCATACTCCACATCTGTATAGACCGCCGGCGCTTTGGTGGTGGCCATATAAAGCTTTGCACCGGGATTTCTCTTTAAAAAATCCGCAAAATCACTGTATACCGTCACATCCAGCTTGTCCCAGTAATCCAGACCGGCCCGTACCAGATGCTTTTCACTCAGCTTAAAGCCCAGGGGCTCGATCAGATGGAGCCTGGTGTTGGTCGCCACGCAGGTCCTCCCAATGTTTCCCGTGTTGGCCGGCATCTCCGGCTCGTATAATACAATATTCATTCTACATTTCCTCCAGGCTGGTCACAAACCGGCCCATGCGCTCCAGTGCCCGCTTAAGGTCCTGGAGCGAATACGCGTAAGAGATCCTCAGATATCCCTCTCCGCAGTCTCCAAAGGCAGTCCCAGGCACCACAGCCACCTTCTCCTGCTCCAAAAGCCGCAACGCAAACGTATCGGAGCTCATACCAAACTTTTTAATGCAGGGGAATACGTAAAAAGCCCCCTGGGGCTCATAGCAGTCAAGGCCCATGTCTCTCAGAGCCTTGACCAGGAACCTCCGTCTCTGGTCATAGGCCTCCCGCATCTCCTCCACGTCCCGGTCTCCGTTTCTTAAGGCCTCCACCGCCGCATACTGGCTGGTGGTGGGCGCGCACATGATGGCATACTGGTGGATCTTCAGCATCTGCCTCAGGATCGCCTCCGGCGCGCAGGCGTAGCCCAGCCGCCAGCCAGTCATGGCATAGGATTTGGAAAAGCCATTGATCAGTACAGTCCTCTCTTTCATCCCAGGAAGAGCCGCGATGGTACAGTGATGTCTCCCATAGGTCAGCTCCGAATAGATCTCATCTGAGATCACGAACAGGTCCTTCTTGCGGACCACGTCGGCGATCGCCTCCAGATCCTCCTTCTCCAGGATAGAGCCGGTGGGATTGTTGGGAAATGGAAGCACCAGGATCTTTGTTTTAGGTGTGAGCTTTTCCAGCACCTTTTCCTTTGTGAGGCGGAACCGGTCCTTTTCTTCCAGCTCAACCGTCACCGGAACGCCTCCGGCCAGAATGGTACACGGCACATAGGAAACGTAGCTTGGCTGAGGGATCAGCACCTCGTCTCCCGGATCCAGCATGGCCCGGAGAGCAATATCGATGGCCTCGCTTCCTCCCACAGTGACCATGATCTCACGGTCCGGGTCATAGCCCACGTCAAACCGCCGCTCTAAATACCGGCTGATCTCCAGCTTCAGCTCCTTCAGTCCTGCGTTGGACGTATAAAAGGTCCGCCCCTTCTCCAGGGAATAGATCCCTTCATCCCGGATGTGCCAGGGCGTGTCAAAATCCGGTTCACCTACGCCCAGGGATATGGCGTCCTTCATCTCGCTTACGATGTCAAAAAATTTACGGATCCCCGACGGGGGGATGGCTGTGATGGTTTCTGATAACGGGTTTCTCACGGGGTGATCATCATCCTTTCATCTTCCGGTCTTTCGCACATGACGGTTCCATGGTCCTTATATTTTTTCAGGATGAAATGGGTTGCTGTGCTCAAGACAGAATTCATGGTGGACAGCTTTTCCGAAACGAACTGGGCGATCTGGCGCATGGTCTTTCCCTCTACGATCACCGTAAAATCATACGCTCCGGACATGAGATAAACGGAATTCACCTCACTGTACTGGTAGATCCGCTCCGCGATCTTTTCAAATCCCATATTCCTCTGGGGCGTCACCTTTACCTCGATCAGGGCAGTCACCAGCTCCTCCCCGGTCTTGTCCCAGTTGATCATCGTATGGTAGCCGCAGATGATATTTTCCTTCTCCATATCGGCGATCTCATTGGCCACCGCGATCTCGCTCTCTCCTAGGAGAGCGGCCAGGTCCGCCAGATCGATCCGGCTGTTTTTTTCCATAATGGTCAGAATCTTTTCACGCATAACGCGCCTCCTTATGTCCTCAGGTTTCCCCGTCCCCGATCCATCACATATTTTCCGAAGGCCTTCCCCGTATCTTCCTCCGGACAGCTTTTTTATCCCAGTTTTAATACCTCGTCCGGCTGAGGCCGCTCCAGAAACCCGGTGCTGCCAAGACCCGTCATTTTTCTGGCGATCCCTCGCTCCACCTTTCCGATGACCGCGGCCTCGGCTCCCATTTCCCTGAGCCGTTCCGCCAGATCCCACCCATGGTCTGAGACCATAAGCACACACTGGCCTGACCGGAGACGGTAGGGGTTTAAATCAAATAGTTCACATACCTCTATGATCTCCTGGCTCACCGGGATCTTCAGAAGGGAGAATGAGATCCCCTGCTCATAGGCCCCCGATATATTCCAGAGGGCGGCCAGAATGCCGCCCTCCTCCACATATTCCCATTCAGTTACGCCAGGATCCTCAAAAAATTCCTGGGGCAGATCCAGAGATCTCTCCGCCGCCATTTTAAGACGGTCCAGAAATACTCCATGGAATCTGGCCTCCAGTGCTTCTTTTCTCTTTTCCATGGCAGCCAGAGCTCCCGCCTTGCCGATGCACCCGGCCACCACCAGATCCTGGCCCGGCACAAAGCGTCCCCTGCCATGGGGTTCCCGCTCGATCTTTCTCATTCCGACTCTCCTATGCTCCCGGTCCGGCTGGATTCCCAGGTCCCGGCTCACCGCCGGGGCCAGGCGCTCCGGGGCCGCCAGGACCCGCATTCTGGCCGGGGCCTTCATTTCCTCCCGGACTGCTGTTTCCAGCCGGGTCTCCGGGCATCCCCGGACCAGGCGTATAGCCTGGCCCCTGCGGAACCTCCGCCGGAGGCGTATTTTCCGCCGCCGGGGTCTCCGGTACTGCCGGAGGCGTGGTTCCCGCAGGCGTTTCCGGAGTCCCGCCGGACGGAGCCGCCGGATCTGCTCCAGGTACCGCTGCCCCCGGATCCGTTACCGCCGGAGCCGCCGGTCCCACCCGGTAAATGGGCCTGGAGGCATTGTACGTATCCTTATTTAAAAGGGTACGCTCTTTCAGCTCTCCGTCCACATATACGCACTTATAAAGCTCTGACTTAAGACCCGTATGGCCGGAGTCCACCTTGACCCTGGCTCCCGGAGCCAGGGAATTGTCCACCTGCTCAATGGGTGCTCCGGCTCCCATGACCTGGAGCGTCACAGACTCAAATTTCAGGGTCCGGTTGGCCGGTCTTGTTTCTTTTCCGTAAATGGTAAAGGTCAGCGTCTTTCCGGAGGTGACCCCTTCCACATAGATGGGCGTATCGTATGGATTCCGGATCTTGATGTCCTTATACGTTCCGGCAATGGCCGCGTCCATGGACGGCTTCACATATCCCACGGTCATGGAATGATTCTGCCTCTGGACGATCTCCAGCTCCGCCAGCAGCGAAGCGTTATAAAGGGTCGTGGAGATCTGGCATACGCCGCCGCCGATGCTGTCCACAGATCGGCCGTTCTCATAGGCCGTGGCCGCCCGGTAGCCATTGGCGACAGTAAAGGGCTGCATGCACTCATACCCTGACAGCACCTCTCCCGGCATCAGCACCCGGCCGTTGATCTTGGCCGCTCCCACCTGGAGATTGGTGGAACGGGAAGCACCGCTGGTCTTAAAGCTGGTGGAAAAGGTCCCCAGCACGTCCTTAATAGAGGACAACTCCTCTGTGGTGATCTCCGGCTGCTTTTCTGTCACCACTGCCGCCGCAGAGACCGTTCCCGAAGCGCCGTCTGCCTGGCTGAAGGCCTCTCCGATGGCTGCCCCTGTGGCCTCCAGATCCACGGTAGTCCCCACCACCGACGGGGTAAGCACAAATTCACCGTTGGCCCTGGTAATGGAAGCGTCAGAGGCCTCCCGGACCACGTCCTTACATTCCGCATCCACAAACGCTGATATCTTCTCCGGATCTGCGGAAAATTCCAGCTCCAGATCCACCGGCTCCGCTTCCAGATCCTTTTTCTTCATATATCTCTGGATCAGATTGCCTTTGACCTCTGCATCCTTTAAGGCCTGCCTCACCTGGTCCTCATTTTTCCAGGCGATGCCCAGATCGCCGGAGCTGGCCGCAAAGGTCATTTCCCCTATGGTCAGCGCGACCTCCCGGGCCAGCTTCTCGTCCACCCGGCTCTGCACCTGCTCCTCCGCCTCGGCCTCAGTGAGCCCCTCCAGGCTCTCGCCGTCCACAGCGACTCCCGCCGGCATGGGCTCCGCAGCCTGGGAAGAAAATGGCGCTGCAAAAACCAGACCGGCTGCCATCACCGCAGCCGTACCTGTACTCCATACATATTTTCTCATATCCCTCTCCTTTTACATCATAGACATTAAGGAGCCCAGGATCATGGGAATCACCATAGCCGCAACCACCAGGACCACAACGATGGTGGAGATGATCTTCTTTGTTTTTTTATTATTCATATTTATCATGACTTTCACCTCTTTTATTTCATTTTATCTTTATTCCGGCTTCTTATCCCTGCCCCTCTCATTTTCCGGAATCCTTCCATGGGTAAAGATGATTCGGTCGGTCACTCTGGAGATCTCATTTCCCGACATGGAATCTATGGGGACAATCAGCTCTATTTTATGATATTTTAGCAGATCATGCAAGTGTTGTTTTTGCCTCTGGGTAGCCTGCCTTTCCTTTTTTGCCTTGTACTGGAGGACCTTGGGCGCAAAGGCGTCTTCATTGCCGGACAGGTACTGCCGCTTCATGGCCTGGTACAGCTCATGGGCCGCCATGGCGTCTGAAAGGGCCCGGTGGGCCGTGTCCTGGGCCGCATGGAAATAGGCGCAGGCCGCCGCCAGGTTCTTCTTTTCCTCCGGCGGCATGAATTTCCGGCAGAGCTTTAAGGTGTCGATGCCGGACCGCTCAAACCGCAGCTTCCCGTTGACCGCCGCCTGGACCAGAAAGCCATAGTCAAACATGATCTGGTGGCCCAGGACCGGAAGCGTTCCGCAGAAGGCGATGACCTCCCCGATCACATCCTGGATCATGGGGGCGTCCTTTACCATATCGTCGTCGATCCCGGTCAGCTCCGTAATGTGCGCCGGTATGGGACGGCCCGGGTTCACCAGGCTATGGTACGTATCCGTCACCGCTCCGTTTTCCACCTTTACCATGCCGATCTCCGTGATCTTTTCCCGCTTTGCCCCGATCCCTGTGGTCTCCAGATCAATGGCCACATAGGAGTCTGCCGCATTCACCATATTCCTCTCCCGCTCTGCCATCATCCCTTCATACCTCCTGCCGACGGGCACAGCTCCTGGAGGAAGCACTGGCTGCATTTGGGATTTCTGGCAGTACAGATGGTGCGGCCCAGGGTGATGATATGGATATTCCAGAGAATCCAGTGGTCCTTTGGCAGCACTTCCATCAGCTCATATTCCACCTTCTCCGGATCGTCGGCCTTTGTGAGCCCCAGCTTTTTTGAGATCCGTTTCACATGGGTGTCCACCACGATGCTGGGATCGTCATATACATTGCCCCGGATCACGTTGGCCGTCTTTCTTCCCACCCCCGCCAGAGCCGTCAGCTCCGAAAGCTCCCTGGGAACGGTGCCTCCGTGCTTTTCCACCAGATCCTTACAGCAGGAAATGATATTTTTTGCCTTCATGTGATAAAAGCCCGTGGAGTGGATGTCCTGCTCCAGCTCCGAAAGCTCTGCCGCCGCAAAATCCTCCAGGCTCCTGTATTTTTTAAACAGTTCCTTTGTGACGATGTTGACCCGGGCGTCGGTACACTGGGCGCTTAAGATCACGGCGATCAGGAGCTGCCAGGGCGTTTCATGATCCAGATAGCAGCGGTACTCGGTGCCATACTCCGCGTCCAGCCGCGCCAGGATGGCGTCCACCCGTTCTGCTCTGGCCTTCTTTGATTCTCTCATACTCTCCTCTTTCTGTGCCTGCACATGTTTCTTCATATGTGAACCGCAAGGTCCGGGCATTTTTCCACAGGGGATCCCGTTCCTTGTAATCAAACAGGAGGAAGCTCCCGTCCTCCATGGCCTCTAAATGGGCCATGTTCGCCATCTGGCGGCTGTCATGATCCTTATAAGCCGGAAGCCACCTTCTTTCCTGCTCCTCGGTCTGGAAAAACTCCCGGATCCTGTCCTTAAAGGGCCCCTGGTCCATGGCAAAGGACGGGCGGCTTTTGGCATTTTCCCTTAAATACAGATCCTCCATAAGCCGATCCCGAAAGGCTGAAAGGCGTGTCTGAGGCTCCGGCGCTTCCCCGTCCGAAGCGGCCTCCCCGCCCTGGCCCATTTTCTTTTCCTTCCTCTCCTTTATAAACCCGTAAAGGATCTCATATCTGGCCATGCGGCTGTGGCTCAGGCCGGCAAAGCCATGGTCCTCATAATACGCGGCCAGATCCAGGAACAGCTCTGACGGAGAGGGATATTCCTGCTCCAGGAGCTTTAAGGTATTGGGAAACTGGCCGCTGTTATAATAGACCTCCACCATTTCCTCCATGGCCTTTAACCGGATCACATCCCCATAAGAGAGCCAGCGGGTGGATAATACCTCATAGGGCGGCGTCATCCGGTAACGGAGGCCGTAAGCCCCGGCCTGGGATGCCATATAAGAGCCCTTCAATACCTTTAAAAAGCCCAGCTGGAGCTGGTCCGGCTCCATACGATACACGTCGTCAAAGGACCGGAAAAAGGAATCCAGCCCCTCCCAGGGCAGTCCGGCAATCAGATCCAGATGCTGGTGGGTATTCCGGTATCCATGGACCCTGTCCACAGCGGCCTCAAGCTTCGTAAGGTCCATTTTCCTCCGGATCTCCCGGATGGTATCCGGATTGGTGGACTGGACGCCGATCTCCAGCTGGATGAGCCCAGGCCGCATCCGGCCGATCATTTCCAGCTCCTCCTCGTCGAACAGATCCGCCGACACCTCAAAATGGAAGTTGGTAATGCCGTTGTCATGGTCCAGGATATGCTTCCAAATCCCCAGGGTATGCTCTCTCCGGCAGTTAAAGGTCCGGTCCACGAATTTTACCTGGGGGACCTTCCTTTCCAGAAAGAAATCCAGCTCCTTTTTCACCAGGGAAAGGCTCCTGAACCGCACCGACTTATCAATGGAGGACAGGCAGTAGCTGCAGGAAAAGGGGCAGCCGCGGCTGCTCTCATAATAAACGATCCTGTTTTCAAAGCCGGCCATATCCTTATAATAAAAGGGGATCTCATCCATGGAAAGGAGGCGCTGGGGACCGTTTTCACAGATCTCTCCAGAACCGCCCCGGTAGGTGATCCCCGGGATCCCCGCCAGACGGGCCAGGAGCCCGCCCTCTGGATCCTCTACCGCCAGATGGTCCTCCGCCAGGTACGCTTCCGCCACCTGAGAGAAGGTCAGCTCCCCCTCGCCGCGCATGATCCCACGGATCTCCGGCTCCCGGGAAAGGATCCTGCCGCTGTCATAGGATACCTCCGGCCCGCCTAACCAGATCTCCGTTTCCGGCAATACCTGTTTTAAGTCCCTGGCCAGCTCATACACCTGGGAAATGTTCCATATATAACAGGAAAAGCCGACAAAATCCGGCTTTTTCCTGTAAATGTCCTGTAAGATCCGATCCATCTGATGGTTGATGGTATACTCCGCGATCTGGATCTCCGCCTCCGGAAGCCGTTCCTTTGCAAAGGCCCGCAGGCTGTAAACGCCCGGATTGGAGTGGATATATCTGGCGTTCACTGCCGCCAGCAGAAATTTTTTACACATAATACTCGATCTTTCTTCCCGTGGGGCTGTACTGGTAATACCGGACTCCCGCCGCATTTAACATCCGCTTGGACGCCCGGGTAGCGGGAGTATCGGCATACTTGTCGCTTTCGTAGATAATGGTACGGATCCCGGCCTGGATGATGGCCTTGGCGCACTCGTTGCAGGGGAACAGAGTCACGTACAGCTTGCTCCCCTCCAGGCTCCCGCCCCGGTAATTTAAAATGGCGTTCAGCTCGCTGTGGGTCACATATAAATATTTATCGTTGTAATCGTCCGGGTCGCCCTTTCCCCAGGGAAATTCATCGTCGGAGCAGCCCTTGGGAAAGCCGTTGTAGCCCATGGACAGGATCTTATTGTCCTCGCTGACGATACAGGCCCCCACCTGGGTGCTGGGATCCTTGGAACGCATGGCCGACAGCTTTGCGACGCCCATGAAATATTCGTCCCATGTAATATAGCCTCTTCTCTTTTCTGACATGATGCCCTCCATTTTTACCGGTATGCCGCCTATTCCTCCGACGGCCCGCCGCATTTCACAATATGATATCCCGCTGCCTTGCAGAGCCGGTTCATGATGGCCTGGCCCAGCTGGTCCTCGGAAAAGCTCTCGGAAAAAATACAGTCCACCTGGCGGTCATCGAAATCCCGCAGCACCGCGAACAGGTTGTGGGCCACCGTCTCCTCCTGGCTCCTGCTGCCAATGACCTCCAGAAGCCCCTGGGGATACAGGTCCCTGCTCTCCCTGGTGCAGATGATCCCCACTCTCTTTCCGGCTCCCATGGCTTTCGCCGCCTCCCGGTTGATGTAGTCCACCACGTCCTCCATGGCTCCCTCCACCAGAACCATATCCGCTTTCGGAGCATAATGCCGGTATTTCATCCCCGGCGCCTTGGGCTTCACATCGCCCTTCACCGGCCCCAGGATCGCCGGATCCACCTCCACCTGGCCCAGGGTCTCCCGGAGCATCTCCAGAGTGACGGCTCCCGGCCTTAAAAGAGTGGGAATCGGGCCGGACACATCCACAATGGTGGATTCCACGCCGATGCCCACCTGGCCGCCGTCCAGGATCATCTCGATCTTCCCGTCCATGTCCTCAATCACATGCTCCGCCCGGGTGGGACTCGGCCGCCCGGAGGTATTGGCGCTGGGCGCCGCCACCGGAATACCAGCCAGCTTTATGAGCCGGTTCGCCACCGGATCCGACGGCATCCGGACCGCCACCGTATCCAGCCCGCCTGTGGTCCCATAGGGCACCACATCCTTTTTCGGAAAGATCATGGTCAGTGGGCCTGGCCAGTATTTTTCCGCCAGCTTCCTTCCCGCCTCCGGGATCTCTCGCACCAGGGCCGGAAGCTCCTCCATGGACGAGATATGGGCGATCAGCGGATTATCCGACGGGCGCCCCTTGGCCGCATAGATCTTTTTTGCCGCCGCCTCGTCCAGGGCGTTGGCTCCCAGGCCGTAGACCGTCTCGGTGGGGAAGGCCACCAGGCCGCCGCTTCTCAATATCTCCGCCGCCTCCAGAAGCTCCCCGTCCTCCGGTCTTGTTTTATCTTTTATTTTAATCACCTTTGTTTTCATCTTTCTGCTCCCAAGATCAGCCGGACCGTGTCCGGATGTTTTTCTTATACTTATTTCCCGGAAAGGCGCGCCAGACAGTCCGGACACAGCTTTTTCCCGTCTGCCTCCCGGAGCCATTTTTCCCCGGTCATCTCTCCGCAGCAGCCGCACCGGGCGGATCCGAAGATCTCCGCCTTCTGGGGCAGCGCAAGGAAGGTCTCCTTCACATCGAACATTTCCCTGGGCTCACAGGCCTGGTAATAGGCAAAGGACTCGGCCTTTGTCATCTCTCTGGGCTTTTCTTTTAACACCAGCCGCACGGACCTTCCCGATCCCCGGTCATAAAAGGAAAACGCCTGTTTTCCACAGATATGGAACAAAAGATTCCCTTTTCCCACACTGCACCCCAGGATCACCTGGATGGCGTCCACCCCGCAGGCGTCGTTTTCCGAAATACACACCACCTGCTCGTCCTCAGAAAAATCCAGATCCAGCAGCTCCTTTGCGTACAAGGCCGCTTTATAGCCAATGGTCAGCCCGCCGCACTCATGGCCGTGGAACTCGACACATTTTTTCCATAATGCTTTCTCGTCGTCCATCGTTTTTTCCTCCTGTCTCTCCGCTATGGGCATTTTATCACATTTCCCATGAAATAAAAAGAGACCGGAGAGAGAAAACCTCTCCGGCCTGTGCCTACTGGTCCTTCCACCGCCGGATCTCCTTTAATCCGTCCACGATGGATCCCACAAAGCTCTGGTATATCTGCTCGCCCTTTTCTGCCGTGGCCCCTCTGGGGTCCCCGCCGATGCCGATGGGCGTTCCGCCCTCTGTCTCCCACTCCTCGGATACCCAGCCCAGAGTAATGGGGCCGTAGACCGTAAGGCTTTTATTTCCCATGAATTTTCTCGGGATCCCCGCCTGGGCCGTCTCCATTTTCACCAGCTCCGGCCGCTCCGCTAAGATCATGGACGTTTCCATCTCGCCTCCATGGAAGTCCCACACGTTTCCAGGCGTCACCGTGTCCTTCACCGCCTGGTTCCCGAAAAACACGCCGCAGTTGATCATAAAGACCGCCAGCCCCAGCTCGCTCCGCAGCTCCCGGCTCAGCACCTGGATGATGGGAGTATTTCCGCCGTGGCAGTTCAGCATGGCGATCTTTTTAAAGCCGTGGCGGGAAAGCCCCCGGCAGATATCCTCCAGCACATGGTAAAAGGTATCCGGCTTTAAAGTGATGGAGCCGCAGAAATTCACATGCTCCGTGCTGAGTCCCACGGGAACCGGGGGGAAGATCAGCATGGGATAGTCGGGGATCTCCCGGTCCAGGGTCTCCTTGATCCGCCTGGCCACAGCCTCGGAAATGATCTCGTCAGTACCCAGGGGACACTGGTTTCCATGCTGCTCCAGGGCCCCGATGGGGATCAGTACCACGGTCTCCTCTTTATCCACAGCCTCCATTTCAAGCCGCGTCAGCTCTCTGTAATACCGTACCATAGGATCAGCCCTTCTCCACGGATGTCCGCGGCTCCCGTACAGGCGCGCCCACATGGAGGATCACGCTGACCTTTTTATACACCAGGGCCGTGATCCCTGCGTTCATTCCCAGCTTTAACAGGTTAAAGGGAACGATGGCAAACACGGCAAAGGTGGGCAGGTTGGTGATGGCCGGGTTAATGGCCGTTCCCATGGAGATGATATTTTCGATCCCGCCGAACATCAGGTTGGCGTACAGCGGAAGCGTTAAGAAGCAGTTCACCACAATGGCCGTAAGAACGCCAGTAAGAACGGAAAGTCCCAGGCCTGCCATGGCCATCTTCCTGGTGCGGTGCTTCTGGTACAGGATGGACGCCGGAAGCACAAAGGCACAGCCGCCGATGAAGTTCCCCAGGTCTCCCACATACATGGTCGTCGTACCGTTGATCAGGATCTTCAGCAGGTTTTTCACCAGCTCCATGAGAATGGCCGGGACCGGCCCCAGGGCAAAGGCGCCGATCATGATCGGAGTCTCGGCGAAATCCAGCTTATAAAACGGCGGTGCAAAGGGCACCGGGATCTGGAAGGTCTCCAGAACGGCCGCCAGGGCGCCGAACATGCCGATCAGCACCACAGTTTTTACAGATAATCTCTTTTTCTGGTTCATAAATGTAGTTCCTCCTTGTACTGTTTTTGTCCTTCTTTCAGCTGCCAGGCCGGACTGTAAAGGCCCGCCTGTGTACAGAGGAATTGCTGCAACCTATGGAGTTTTCCGGCAGGATCGGGGACTGTCTGTCTCCGGCGCTGCCCGTGTAAATAAAAAAGTCCCGGACCAATAAAATAAGTCCGGGGCCATAAACTCCAAGTCACACAATTTCTTCTCTCATCCAGACTATACTGTCGGTTCTGGAATTTCACCAGATCAGCTGCATTTGGCAGGTCGCGGACTGTCACCGCCGGTGGGGAATCTCACCCCGCCCCGAAGAACATATTTAATTACAAAGCTATTATAGTGCAGGGGAAATAAAAAAGCAAGGACTATTTCCTGGTCATGCCTGAGGGAACAGACGCCTGGATACAGCCTGTCCCGCCAGGGCGCATATCCAGCCCACGGCCACGCCTCCCAGGACATCCGTGGGGAAATGGACGTACAGATACATTCTGGAGAACGCAATGACCGCCGCCAGGACCAGGACCGGCTTCCACAGCCGGTTGTTTTCCCGGTAAAGGGAAAAGACCGACGTAAAGGCTGCCGCCGTATGGCCCGACGGGAAAGAAAAGTCCGACGGCCGGGCGATCAGCAGCTGGACTGCCGGGTTTAAGTCGCAGGGCCGGACCCTGGCCACCATATTTTTAAGAAGCAGATTGCAGATCACCAGATCCGCCGCCAGGGACAGCAGTACTGCCGCCCCGGTCCTCCTGTATTTCCTGCTGCATAAAAGAGCCAGTCCCAGAAGGATCCAGAGAAAGCCGGCATCTCCCAGGCTGGTGACCGCCGGCATCAGGGAATCCATGAACGGATTCCGGAAAAGCTCCTGGATAAAATCTAAAACCGCAAGTTCCATCTGCGCCATTACGCACTTCCTCCCAGATATTCCATGATCCCCATGTGGACCGTCCAGGCCATCCGGTCCTGGTATTCCGGATCCTGCAGCAGGGCCGCCTCCTTCCGGTTGCTTAAAAAGCCGCACTCCACGATCACAATGGGGCATTTCACATGAAGCAGAAGATAATAATTGCCGTTGGCCCTGGCCAGGCGGCGGTTCTGCTCCCCAAGTACATAGTCAAACCGTTTCTGAATGATCTCTGCCAGCCGTTTTCCCTTCTCCGACGACTTATAGTAAAAGACCTGGCCGCCGGAAACCTCCTCCTGGTGATAGCTGTTCTGGTGGATGCTGACCACCAGATCCGCGCCGCTTTCCTCGATGATCCGGCACCGCGCCTTCATATCCGCCATCTTTTTTCTGGAGTCCTCTTTCCCATAAAGAGCCGTGTCCGTTTCCCGGGTCATGACCACCTTTACATCCGACTGCTCCAGATATGTTTTTAACTTCAGAGCGATAGCCAGGTTCACGTCCTTTTCCAGACTTCCGTCGATCCCCACCTTTCCGGGATCCCTGCCGCCATGGCCCACGTCCACCACGACCACCGGCTGTTCTTTTTTCTGCGCCTGGGCGGAGACCACCTGGACGCTCCCATATTTTGCCGCCAGAAATACCATGAGCAGAAGGATGAGCCCGCAGAGCTCCTCCATGGCCAGTCTCTTCATTCCACCTGTCCCCAAATGCGTTTTTTAATAGTATATCCGCAGGGGGACGAAAAAAGAACTGGTTTTCAGGGCCGGGGATCAATCCCAGCCAATGGCGGTCCACGCCTCCGCGTCCTCCAGGCCCAGCTTCCAGCAGGCCACGCCGGCCAGGTCATTCTCCCGGGCCAGGTTCATTTTCAGCTTTAAGGATTCCTCATCCTCCATCCAGACCATCTTGATCCCGTTTTCCAGAGGAAGCTCTCCGTAATACTGCCCCAGTTCCTTCTGCCAGTAAAGGTCCACATGATTGGCCTGGATCCATGCTTTTGCCTCTTCGATCCCCAGGGCCGAGGATTTTACGCCTTCATCGGTTTCCGTCCATACCCTCGTATAGAAGGGAACTCCAAGGATCACCTTTTCCCTGGGAACCAGCTTTAAGGTATTCTCGATCCCGTCCCGCACGTATCCCAGGGACGCCACCGAGCCGGGGACACCGCCATTGTAGTGCTCGTCATAGCCCATGATGACCACATAATCTGCCACGATCCCCTGTTCCTTACGGTCATAAAACTTATTAAATTCTGCCGGGACCGTATTATCCACCGACAGCACGATGCCCTTCTGACGGCAGGGGATGGAAAGCTCCCTTAAAAACTGCACATAATGGACGCCCGCCTCCTGCTTCAGTCCCTCAAAGTCCATATTGAGGCCGTCCAGGTCATATTTCTCCACATCAGCCATCAGGCTGTCAATGAGCTTTTTCCGGGTGGAGGTGGAGGCCAGGAGCTTCTCCGACTGGACATCGCCGCTGAAATTATCCAGGAGCGCCCAGACCTGGATCCCCTTATCATGGGCCGCCTTTACATAATCCTGGTCTGCCAGGGAGCTGTAATTTCCTTCGTTATCCGTTAATGCAAACCAGGTGGGAGACACCACATTGACGCCCCTTGTCTTTTCCAGGAGCTTGTTTAACCCGGCGTTGCCCTCCCGGCTGGTCACCTGGTGCCAGGCCATGACCACCTTTTCGTCCATGGGCGTGCCGTAATACTCCGGAAGCTCGGCCGTCCCTTCAAAGGCCTGGGGCTCCGGCGTATCCAGGCATTGATTCTGGATGTAGCCCAGATGGCCGTCGGGGGTCTGCACCCTTGACCACTTTTCCATGGATTCCAGAACGGAGACCTGCATATCCCTCTCCACTTCTGTCACAATGGGGCTCTTTACCCCTCCCCGGACCCGGACCTTTCCGGACTTTTTCACTGCGGCCATATTCCGGGTTCCCCAGTCTGTGACAAATACCCGCTTCACGTCCCCGCTGTCAAAGGCCAGGATCTCCACGTCCGTATAGTTATTGACCAGCCCCAGAGCCAGCCAGACGCCGTCCTCCCGGTCCAGAAGGAGCGGTTTCCCATTGGCCCCCTGGGTTTCCCCATCGGCATAGACGATCTGGTCCGGCAGGGCGTAGACCAGCATATTTTCCGTACTGTCCCAGTAGAACCGCTTATTTAAGTGCTCATTGACCCAGGAAATGGGCAGATACGTCTGGCCGTTCACATAAAGCCCCTTGGCCTCCTGGAGCTCCTGGTTATAAAGGATCGCCGTATCCTCCCCGCTCACCTCATAAAGGCTCTTGAGATCTGCCATTTCCTTTGTGGGAATATACTTTCTGGCCGTCCTGTACCCGAAAAATCCCAGTACACACACTGCGATCAGTCCCAAGGCCGCGATCACTGGCATTATTTTTTTCATTTGCGCTCTCTTTCCTTTCCGATGACCCGCGCCGTGTACGGCGGCTTCCATGCGTTGGTTTTTTCTGATATCCCCGATTATATCATAGGGGTATGGTTTTGTTTATTAATTTTTTGTAACGATTTTGTATCGGATCCCTCCCGCCGCCTGCGCATCCAAAAGCGTCATATTCGGCAGAACAGCATCTTCCGGCCGCGCAGGCTCCTCCCTTTTCTTCCCATCCCCCCTTTTCCTTCCTTAATTATTTTTACTCCTCTGGCTTTTTCAGATCCTCCCGGCTGAGATACACCTTGTCGAACCGTACCTCCTTCAGCCCTCCGGACTCTGCCTGTACATAATCTCCCATATAAAACATGTTATCATCGCGTATTTCAAACAGCTTTTCCCATTCCAGCGGACCGGAGACCCGGCCGTCCATATAAATGGCGATCCCTTTTTCTGAAAGCCTCCTCAGCCCGCCCAGATACTGCTGCTTTTCTTTCTCTTTCCAGTCCTCTGTTCCTTCGCCTGCCCCCTGGCAGCCTGCCTTCTCCTCCGTATGCTCGCGTACATCTTTTTCCATATTCCCTTCCCCTTTTCCCGCCGGCGGGACTTTTGGAGGGCTTCTGTGACATATTCCCCGCCGCCGGCGTATTCTTCCTGGTCAGACCAGCCTTTCAAAAAATATTCCGCATTCCTCTGTAACAGAAAAAGCGTCCGCTGAAAACGGAATCCGTCTGGAAAGGATGCCAAAACGTCTCCAAAACTCTTTTCTGGTCTCATCGCTGCCAAAAACGGCCAGATACTGCCAGCTCTCTTTTTCCGTCCGTTCCCTTTCCATGGCGAACTCCCGGAGATTTTCCTGCTGCCATTCGCTGAAGGAGGCCACCACGAACTGTTTTTCACAACGCAGGAACTCTGCGGTATTTCCCTCCTCCAGCACGCCGAAATCGATCAGAATATCGTCGTACCCGGCTCCCAGGGCCATGGCAAGCTCCCTGGGACCGGCATGCTTAAAATAATCTGCCTCCAGGACCCGGTAGGCAGAACTCTCCCGCACCATTCCCGTGCAGACCTTCTCCAGCCGTTCCAGGTCGCCTGTGCTGTTCCACTCCATAAGAGCCGCCCGTCTTCTCCTGTAACCGGCCAGATAATTGAGCAGCATAATGGAAAAATGCGTGCAGCCCACGCTGTGTCCTGCCGCCGCGATCCCTATGAGCCTGGTCTTCTGGTCCAGAAGCCCCTGCGTCTCTTTTTTCTTTCCCATGTTTTCCTTCCTCCTGTTCCAGTAGTCATGATCTCCCTAAAACAGGCCGCAGCATCCCGATCTTCCTTCAGTGGATTTGCAAAAAACGGCAGATAAAAACATGGAACCCCCTTAAGGTCGTTCGGCAGCTTCATGCGGAGATCCTCCGACATATGATTAAACAGGAGGATACACCTTCCGCGGCTTAAAAAGTACCTGGATGCAGCCAGTGTGCGGGCAGTCTCCCACCACTTCCCTCCGCATACCAGTACAAAAAAGTCCGCCTCCGGCAGCGTCTCCTGTCCCTGCCAGGCCGTTCCTATGTCCTTAATGATAATTGGAAAATAACGATATGGCATTTTTACTGTTCTGCCATAGTATGGACGGATATGTAAGGATCCGATGTGGAATACGCCGGCGCCGTCCGGTCTTGCTTTTGTATTTCTCATGAACAGCCGGACCGCATCCGTATCGTATTCTTCCTGATACAATGCTGGATACCCGTTTCGGGTCAAGAAAGTTGATATGCCAAAGGCTGCATGGGTCGTTCCGATCCCAGGCCTGGCCCCGGCAAATACGATGGTCAGAGATTCTATTGCATGTTTTTCTGATAGAACGGTCTTTAATTCACAAAGCGCCTGCTCCACCTTCCCTGCGTTCTGGTAGCGCCCATCCTTTTCTGCGGCCATACACCCGCGGATGATCCGGTCCAGCTCCCAGGTACCGCTTCTGTCCCCGAGACAAAAGCCGTTCCCAGGCGGTTCTCCCCGGCACATATAATATAAGAGCGCACCAATGGCGTAAACGTCCGTCCGGCAGTCCAGGGGCTCTCCCCGGTACTGCTCCGGCGCTGCAAACCCTATGGTCCCATAACGTTCCCCGAAAGCGGTCACATCCTCTGCATACTGCGCGTGGTCAAAATCAATAAGCCTCACTGCTCCATTACAGACCAGAAGGTTCTTTGGCTGAAGGTCAAGATATAAAATGGGATTATCTGCTGTATTCATGAACTGGATCAAACGGCACACCTGAATTCCGATTTCAGCCGCCGTTTTCATTGACAGACTGCCCAGGCGTTTCACCAGGGCATATAAAGATTCGCCTTCCAGATATTCTTCGATAAGATAACTGTTTGTCAGGTCCTCTTCCACGTCGTATACAAGAGGGATCCCAGGATGGCGGAGCGTTTTTAAGAACAGGGCCTCCTTTCTGAAGGTTTCATAGTCGGCCATGGTCTTTGGAACGATCTTCACCGCACGGTATTCCTCCAGCTCTGTATGCCAGGCCAGAAAGACATTCCCGGAGCGGCCAGCGCCCAGCTTCCTGCACAGACGGTATTTACCAAACAGAACGTGTTCTCCGATCTTTGCACCTCCCTTCGGCAATACAATCTCTGACCTTTATTTTAATACAAGATCTGACCTTTTACAACAGGATTCTTCTATTCCTTAAAATTTTAATAATTTTTCCACATATCATTGCCAAATCGGAATAGGATATAGTATATTATAAGCGTAAAAGTGTATCTTTTCGCCATTCACATATATCTATACAGACAGGAAGTGATCCAATGAAAATAGAACGTATCAATGAAAACCAGATCCGCTGTACCCTCAGCAATTTTGACTTAAGCGTGCGGAACGTCAATCTGAATGAGCTGGCTTACGGAAGTGAAAAGGCCAGAAACCTGTTCCGCGAAATGATCCAGCGCGCCTCCAGGGAGGTGGGCTTTGAGGCAGAGGATATCCCGCTGATGGTGGAGGCCATCCCTATGGCCAACGACAGCGTCATGCTCATCATCACAAAGATCGAGGATCCCGAGGAGCTGGACACCCGCTTCTCTAAATTTTCCGCAGCCGATGAGGACGACGATCCCTTTGTGGGAAATCTGACCGCAGAGCTTCTGGACGGCGCGGACGCCCTTTTAAGCCTCCCGGGAAGCCAGAACCCCGGCCAGGGCGAAGGTGCAAAAGCCGCCCCGGCTGCATCTGATGAAAATACACAGGCCCAGAAGGCCGCCAAGGCTCCCGACGGAGAGCTTCCGGATCCCGCCAGATACATCCGCTTCTATCAGTTTGACTCCTTGGACCAGGTCTGTGCCGCCGCCAGAGAGACCGGATCCGTTTTTTCCGGTTCCAGCGTCCTCTATAAAAACCCGCAGAGCGGAAGGTACTATCTGGTATTAAAAAAAGAAAGCTCCGATGAGCTTTCCTTCAGCCGTACCTGTAATCTTCTTTCCGAGTACGGGACCCGGCTCCGCCAGGATCCGGCGGCCGAGGCCTATTATGCCGAGCACTATGAGGTGATCGTGAAGCAGAACACCCTGGCAGTTTTGGCAAAGATCTGAGTATAAATAAAAAAATATGCAAAAGGCTGCCGGAATATGAACCGGCAGCCTTTTTATGGCATAAAACTACGCGTTTTTCTGCGCAAAGTACTCGTTCAGGGCATTTACAAGCTGCTCGCAGCTGATGCCGTGTACAACACAAGCCTCTTCCAGAGATTCCATCTGGGAAGACGGGCAGCCAACACAGTGCATTCCAGCAGCCATCAGGATATTGGCGGTATTGATATCTGCACGGAGCAGTTCTCCCATAAGTGTTTCCTTTGTTACCTGCATGAACAGTTCCTCCTTCTAATACTTTTGTACTGCTACACAAAAAGTATAATACTTTTCGTTTCACTTGGCAAGGCGGATTTTATATAAAGAGGCTGCTAAATTCTGCATGGCCGCCGTATCCTCCCGGAAACCGCTCCGTTCTGTCCGGAGCAGGCCCACTGACCGCAAAAAAGCCCCGGAAACACTAGGTTTCCAGGGCTGCTGCATGTCAAATATTATTCACATGTATAGGGCATAAGAGCAACCCCAACCGCACACCTGAACGCCTAAAAAATTTTTTCTGAACGCCTATTTTTCCTTTAAAAATCAAAGTTTTACGCTTCGTCTGATTCTATACGCTTACATTCTAACCAAGCTCTAAATGAGTACAGATTGGAGTAAAAAGTATGTGGTTTTTAAATTTTTGAGTACAGCCACATTCTCCCCATAAGTCCCCTCTTTATGGGTATATGGCATCTTATGACAATCGAAAAAAAGCATAAAAAAGGACACTGATTCATATAACCAGCATCCTTTCTTTTTACGCCACACTACTCAAGCGAATCTGATTCAGCTTTTCCAGATCCTTCTCCAGTTCCTTATAGCCATCTTCCCAGTTTTCATGAATATAGATTTTCGTAACACGGCTTCCTTCATTCAGGGCATGCCCCAGCCACTTGGAAATCTGACGTTCTTCCACTCCATTCTCTGCCGCTCTCGTTGCGAACGTATGTCGGCAATAATGAGACGTAAACAGGCTGATTTCCTTTGCTTCTCGCTTTTCTTCCAGCGCCTTCTTTTTCTCGTCCCGATTAAACGCTCTGACAATTTTCTTAATGACATCCGCCAGATAGTCCGGTCTGTACGGAGTTCCGCTGCTGGTATAGAAGAAGAAATGACTGTAGCTTTCCTTCAGTTTTGTTTTTCCTCCTGTATATTTTACGGGAACTACCGTCTGACAACGATGAGGATTGTTCTGATTAAAGGCTCTCTGCCGTTCCACCGCCTGCTTCACACAATCCGGATACGGAAGGGAACGCACCCCTGCTCCTGTCTTAGTCGTTCCAATAAAGCACATTCGTTTTCCTTCTATCTCTCGATATTGCAACGATTTGTAGATAAGAACGTGATCTTCTTTCATATCTTCCTCGGTCAGCGCACACATTTCTCCTGCCCGTAAACCCAAGCCAAACAGAATCACCAGAACATTGTAATGATAGCAATAATGCGGATGATTCTTTGCATACTCCAGAAAACGCCTTACATCCTCTTCCGGTACCGCCTCTCTGTCCTTCCGCGCTATAATCTCCGGGATGTCCTTTGTAATCTTGTAGGCTACATTACAGGTGATAATCCGCTGTGCCAGTGCTTCTTCCAACGCATTTTCCACAATATTGCTCACACGTTTTACCGTTCCATAAGACAACGGGTGATCCTTGCGCTCCTGCAAGGCTTTATAATGCTTTAACAGCTCTAACTTATCCAAGTGGCACAGCTTTCTCGTTCCAATAGGGGTATCACGAATATACCAGTTATAATAATCTTCCATTTGCCGGATGCCTACCTCGCCTAAACCAGTCAGACGCCGATACTCGATATACTTACGAAACCACTGGTTCAACGTCATATTATAGCTGTTCACTGCAATCCCGTTATCAAGATTCCGTTTCATTTCTTCTGCACGTTTTTCCAGTCTCCTCAGATCTTTATCATACAGAGGTTTACAGCGTACTCCATCATAGCTCATACGAAAAATATATCTGCCATCCTTTCTCTCGCCGAAGCCCTTTTTTAAAATTCGTCCCTTACTGTCTCTGCGGCTGGTTGTATCTTTAAATCTTGGCATACTATTTTCTCTCCTGTTCTCTTTTTTCTGATTTGTTTCACTATAAAATAATGCGTTCTTTCTTATTTAAATACTGCTGTATCTTTTCCACATTCCAGAGTACCCGTCTCCCAACGTCTACCCTTGCCTTTGCTTCCTGACCGATTTTCAGAGCTGATACTCTTCCACAAGATAAAATGGTTTTCAGATCCTCTGTCGTTACTAATAATTTGGGTGCTGTCGTACACGTCCCTTTCAGTTGGGTTTTATTCATAAGATTCTTTTCCTCTCTTTCTGTCTGGGAGGGTAACGCTGACCCTCCCCGTCTGTCTATTGCCATTCTTCACAGTGTTTTCACTCAATTTTTATGTATCCTGCCGCTTACGCAGCCACCTCTGGTACAGTCGATACTTCCGTACTCAGGTCTATGTAATATCCGGCAGACTCCGGCAGTTCATAGTTGACCCAGATAAACTCCTCGCCAACCCCTTTCTTGCTCTGATTGGAGCAGGAATGTACCAGATCTGCCAGTTTATAACGCCTCCAGTTTTGTCCACACTGAAACAGATATTTGTCATACAGATGATCCCCTCCAGCATAACCGCAAAGCATGATTTTACAGGTAGCGTCCCGAATCGTTTCAAGCATCTTTACCTGAGCCTCATCCGTTAAATCGCACTGATAGATGTTCTTATTTCCTCGCAACTCCAACACATAAGGCGGATCGGCAAATATAAAGGCATCTGAATTGTATTTTACCTTGTCCTCTCCCATTAAACTGATACCGTCCACATTACGAAATTCCACATTCTGATATCGGTCACAGATTATCGGGAACTTCCAAGCCACCATATCTCCAAATTGTTTTCCATTATAACCGGAATAATGCTTCCCCATTCCATTGTAAGACAGCTGGATAAGCAGATACTTACATCGTGCTCGCTCAAAATCACTGAGTTCCTCTTTCTGATTCAGCTTTTCCTTTGCCTCCTTAAATGCCTCTTCTGTCAGTGGCTGAGTCTGGAATGTCTGAATCAGTTTTTTTACCTGCTCCCTGTCTTTCATTACCTTATGCAAGGTATAAAGATCCCGATCCAAATCATTGACTGTTTCTCTTCCTTTGCACTGTTTATTTATCAATACTGCCCCTGAACCAAAAAACGGTTCATAATAATAGCTGTAATCTGGAAATAACGGATACAGACAGTCAACCACTCTGAACTTGCCGCCTGTCCACGGCATAAAGCTGATATTTCTCATTTATGCTGCTCCTCTCTTTTCTTAGGTTCTTCTTTGCCTATATATTTCATAATCTTATCGACCTGCAAACAGATCCCCCTTATCCCGTCTTTTGTATTTTTATAATCGTTTCTATTTTTGCTGCACAAGGTATATTCAAAAACCTTCAAGTCCCTCACAAACTCCTGATACTTCCAGCCTTCAAAGTCCTCCTCCTCAAACCATTTCTTAAAAGTCGGATTAGGAATCTTATAGTAACTATTGTTATCCTTATCCTTAAAGTCCCACATCATACGCTCTGCGTCTTTTGCCGCTTTGATTTTCTTACACAGCACTTCCAAGATATCCTCAAAATTCGATGCTGCATCATTGCTTGTCTTATATTGAAGTGTTCCAATATTCTCCTTGATTTCCTGGACAACCGTTTTCACTTCGTTTCTTTCCAAGCCATAACGGGTAAATTCATTGAAACTCTCTTTGTGATCTACAACCTTATCGAAAGGTACCGTAAAACTTTTATAAGTAAGGTTCTCCTCTTTATTTGTCGTTGTAAGATGGATATATCGGTATCCGGTAACACGGTCAAAGATTCCTGCCATTTCAATCAGCCATTTCTCATTATTCAAAAGCTTCTTTTTATCATCCATGCTTAATCCCTCCATTAGTTCTTTTCTATATTAAATCGCAAAAGCGTTTAGCGTCTAATCATCCATATTCCGCTGTCAAGGTACAGTTTTTTTGCTATAGCTTTAAATGTCGTAATATTCTGTCTATTTAATGTATTTCTATATTATTCTGTATAAACAAGCCACTTTTACACAGACTTTTCCCACTTGAACACACCACTCCCCAAAATAAGTACTCTGCAATCGCCAAACAGGCGCACTTCTTCTAGGTTATGGGGGCGATTTCTAAGCTCTCAGGACTGTTTTGTGTCCCTCTCGCTTACAAGTATATACTAACATATTGGTAGCTTTTCTTGAATATTAAGCACCTTTCTACCAATAGTTCACTCTTAATTAGTATACATATCGGTAATCTATTAGTAATCTTTGCTTTTTATTGGAAAGCACCATGAAAAAAAGGCGTCAGGTAAACCTTGCCTAACGCCTTTTTTCCCATATTTTTTTTCAAATTTTTCTATTTTTTTCTCTTATCCGGCAGGAGCAACAGTGCCTGAACAAATGTTTGCTGTCTCCTTAACTCTGTCAGATAGTTTCTCAAAGGTTCCCCGTCTACTTCCTTCAATGCCTCATAATCCCATTTGCTCATTCTCACGGTCTCTTCCCGTACCCATTGCTGCATCGAACTTTTTCCGTCCCCAAACTTGAAGTAGTTCAGAACCCGATTGTATTCCCGTTCTCCCTCTCTGTCCATTCCAGCGGTATGCTCATAGTCCTCTCGCAGCTGCTCTATCAGAGTTCCCTCGATTTCTTTCAGCTTCTTAAGGAACGCCCGTTCTGCTTCATCTGCATCCGCTTTTCTTTTATTTGCACGTTTTCTCGCCTGAATGGACTTACTTCCTTTTAACAGAAGATCGTACTCCTTACCAACGAATAAACCGGACAGATAATCTTCTGATATCCAAGTCGATTTAGACAACTGATATAAGCATAGCAGCCTCCGGTACTGAATCATAAGCTTCTCTGATCCATCCCTGCACCATATCTCATTTCCGTTCTGCAGGTCTGAGACTGCAATACGAAACTTTTTTCCAATCCGGTTAAATGTCTCCTTATCCAGAACGGTACTGCTTCCACTGGTATCCACGCCATTCCTAAGGCTCTGTAAGCGTTTCTCACTCATTTGAAGATCTCTTGCCAGCTTACTATAGTTCTCCTTCTGAATGTATTTACAAATCAACCCAAGCATCATCATATTGACGATGATCACTTCATTTTTCGATACCTCTTTTCTAGCTCTCCCGTTGCTTAACTCCAGCTTATCATTCAGTTCATAGATTGTCATACAACCACCTCCGGCTACTCGATAGTTCAATTTTAACATACACTTGTTAATTTTTCTATCTCTCTATGCCTATGATCTGAATCTGCCTGTCTCCTGTTTTTCTTACTTTTTTATCCTAAACCATTTTTCCTTCAGCAGCTCCAATGCCTATGGTTTGGTTCTGTCTGTCTCCTGTTTTTCTCACTTTTTTATCTCAATCGGATTTTCTATCAGCACCCTCAAAAATGCTTACGATTGATTCTGCCTGCCTCCTGTTTTTCTTACTTTTTATCTCAATCGGATTTTCTATCAGCAGTTCCGATTCGTCTACTACCTTAAAATCTCTATGCTTCCAATCCGTTCTCTCTTGCCGCCTGTTTCTTTGATTCTTTCCAACCAATCAACCATACCAAACAGCATGAAAAAAGCTGGACACAGGATTGACCCTGTCCAGCCTTTTTCTTACGCTCTCCTACCTCCTGTTATTCGGATACAGATCCACATACACCTCTTTGCAGTACTTCAACAGACGCTTTGCAAGATCCATGTAGAATCTATGCGTGATTGCCATATCCCCCTGCGGATAAATCACAACCTGAAGCACCACTCGGTTACTGGGACGATGGACAATGCTCAAAACATTTCCCCTCACGACCTCTGCATACACTTTACGGATCTCTTCCTCGGTTACTTTTGTATCAATCGCCATAGCCATAACCGTCCTTTCTAATAAAATTTATAAATAAAAACACCCATTCCACAATCAAAAGCTGATTTTCAGGCTTACAATGAGAAATCCAGATGTTGGACTCGGACATCTTCCAATGTCCATCCCCTCATACCAATCTGCCGCCATTTTTTCTAACTTTTTATCCCTTATCTCCTGAACCTCTGGCTGCCATGTCATTTTGATTCTATTTCCAGCTAAACAGGAAAACAAAGCCTGCCCTCCCATAGATACCTATTCTGTCAGGGAATGCCGTTTTCTTGATATAACCTGTCTCTGGAATTTCTACTATTATTTCTGATATTCCGTTTTTTCCAGTTCTAATGTATACACCCACTCTGCACTCGGTTCTAATCCTTATGAATGTCAGCCGGATAAACTCCCAACCGCTCCGGTACGCTGTTCTTATATTGCAGCCTGTCAACCGGATTTCTTATTTTCTATCCGCATTTTCATTATTGCATTTCACAATCATGCTCCACTCCATTTTGAAAGCTATTGTTCACAAAATTTACAGGCAGATGATGGAGCAAGGACACCCAACAGAAACCGGACTGCTAAGCCGCTTTTCTCCATTATTCAATCCAACACAAGCTATCTATGGAACATTCATACCATCACAAATCTTCAACGCTTCCACAATTTACTCTTTGCGTCATTGGATTCAAAAGCCAACATAGAACCAATGCTATCCAGACAACATTGCAACACGCATCCACTCCACTTTGAACCATGCCGGACACAGCGTTTTTTCCATATTTTCTTACTTCAACCCCCTTGAAATAAGAAAGATTTCAAACCATTTTCATACAAAGCTTTTTCGCCCCGGAAAATCCCTCGTTTTCGCCCGATTTTCTCAAAAAAAATCCCCATAACACCGTATGAAAATAATTTGTAAGATTTTTTATATTTCAATAAGATTTTTCAGACCTTGACGGTTCCTCAAAAATCAAAACAAGCCAGACCTTGATTCTCCTCCAAGCCTGACCCGTTTTGATTTCATAGATTCCGATAAACAGTCCTATCTTTACTCCATGCGTTCCTTTTCACAAATGTCCTCTTTCTCCAACAGCTCCCTCTTATATTTATAAAAGGTATTCCGACTAACTCCGGCTAATTTCATGCACTCTTTATCATTCAGATTGCCGTCAAAGCTTCGGGAATGCTTTTTTATCAGCTCTTTGGCTTCTACGCTCTTCTTCGTCTCAAGCTTCGCACCCTTGACCTGTCCAATCTGTTTTCCATTCAGTCTTGCCGTTTCGATTCCCTCTTTCGTTCTTTGCCGTAAATCCATAACCTCTTTTTCTGACTGTTCAAACGCAATCCGGATCTGATCCTTCGCTACTTCCAGCAGATACCGTTTCACAGCCTCCAGAAGAATATCTGCTTTCTCTCCGGTCATTTGAATGTCAGGATTCATATTTCTACGATAAACATCTGTATTGATATGCGGCTCTTTTAAGAATACCAGATGAATCCCACGATTAAACAGCTCTTCATACAGTTCAAAGCCTTCCTTCGCATTTCTGCTCATTCGGGAAACACTGTCAAACACAATCGTATCGTCAGCCTTCACACGCCGGACAATTCCCTTCAGACGCTTCCGGTCTTTATAGTTTGTACCAGTAAACACTTCCTGTATCACAACCGCCTCTGGGTATGCCCCCTTAATATTTCGGATCTGTCTCTCAATGTTCTGCCTCGGCGATGAAATACGAGCATATCCATAAATCATATGTATCAACTCCTTTTCATAAATGAAATAAAATATACCCATCTATAAAAAGAAGCCGGAAAATCAGTTCCAGCGGATTGCAGCAATGTTTCTTCCTTTTACCGACTTGCTGGCATTTTCTCTCAAACTGCTACAACTGTCGCAGATCTGGAGACCGCCTGACTTACTACTTATTTTTCCCTCTATAAACCCAACTTTCGCACCTCGAACCCCATACCATCAGAATCGCTACTTTTTCAAATTCCGTCCCATCTCTCAATCCATCTCCCACCACATACCTATCCGTTTTTTTCTCTCTCTTTTATTTTGACAAGCCAGAAGCGCAACGCACCCTAAATTTTCCGGTACTGCCAACCTTTTAGAAATTTCCACGCCATACTCCGATTTCCAAGCAGAATCCGACTTGTTTTTTAGTTCGGGATTTTATTTGTCTCCTTCTTATATTTTCCAACAACTGCTCCTATTTGTTTTACAGCCTGTCCGGTTCTCATACGCACCCATAAACCCACTCATATGCTGGCTGCATTTTCATTTTCCACGCTCCAACTCGATTTCTTAGAAGCTGCCACCAGCACACCGAAACGCTGCATCCCCATAAACCAAAAGACAGGCGAGACTTTATGTCCCACCTGACTATTTATGCTTCATTTTCTTTTTGCTTCTGCTTCTCTCTGGCTATCCTGTCCCGTTCTCTCTGAATCAGCTTTTTTTCAAGTTCTTCCGGAACTTTCTGTCCCCTCGTAATAAACAGATATGCTTCTTCTTTATCTTTGTCATAGCCGGATTCTGTATCATCCGTCATATAAAGGTTAATCCCCAACCGCAAAGCATACTGCTTCATTTGCTCATGCCTTTCAATCTCTTTTGGGTTTCTAATCTGAGAACGGTCAACCGTCCTCTTAGGGGACAACTGAATCAACCTGTCTATTTCCTTTAAATGTTCGTCTATTCCCTTTAATTCTCTTACGCTAATCATTTTTCCGAATGTTCTCTTCTCGCATTTGAAGCATTGCACGCTTAATATTGGTATCCGTTATCATCTGTCCCAGTTTATTTCCCGCTTTCCTTAACTCCTCGCCTATATCAGACAAGTTTGCCTGAGGACTGTCATGCAGCGTCTTATAAACTTGCTCTTGCATAAGATGATATGTGTCTGAACCTACAATAATGTAGTAGGCATCTGAATAGGAACAACCTAAAATATGCGTCATAATCTCTACCATGATTGCTACCTTTGCCCCTATTACATCTTTTAAAGAATCTATTTTTCCCATTTTACAGACCTATGCTTCATTTTCTTTTTGCTTCTGCTTCTCTCTGGCTATCCTGTCCCGTTCTCTCTGAATCAGCTTTTTTTCAAGTTCTTCCGGAACTTTCTGTCCCCTCGTAATAAACAGATATGCTTCTTCTTTATCTTTGTCATAGCCGGATTCTGTATCATCCGTCATATAAAGGTTAATCCCCAACCGCAAAGCATACTGCTTCATTTGCTCATGCCTTTCAATCTCTTTCGGGTTTCTAATCTGAGAACGGTCAACCGTCCTCGTAGGGGACAACTGAATCAACCTGTCTATTTCCTTTAAATGCACATCTATTCCCTTTAATTCTTTGACATTCATCATTTTTTAGGTGCCCCTTTCTTATATATTATATGATATTCACTTGCTATCTTAAGCATATCATTGATTGCTCTAGTTCCATTATTTATTATGCCCTTTTCCAGATATTCATTCGCTAATCTGGCATAATCTCCTATAAACCGCTCACATTCCGATTTATAAGTCCTTTCTATCACATAAACAGAACCATCATGCCCCACAGCTGTCATACTCCTCAATGATGGAGTATCCTTAAATGTTTTAATGTCTGTTGCAGAAAAAGTACCTGTACTCGGGTGGTTATGCATATATATCAGCGTCCGGTCAGGCGCTGATTTTATAAACAAATTTGCTTCTCTATCCTGAGAAAAGTCAACTGCTCTTTCCTGCGTTCCCTCAATGAGGATAGCCTCTTTCGTTATGATGCTAAACACAATAGCACATTCCATATCATTCCGTCTGTATCTCTCACAAAGCTCTCTGGCATTTTGTAAAAGCACTTTATGATATTCCTGTATGATCGCATTTTCGCTATCTGTTAAACCAAACAACTGAGTTCTTGGCACCTTAGAGATTGCTATATCTGTAATCTTGATTGGTCTGTTCCTTACTTTTGACTGCTCTACTATTGTATTTTCCATGCTTCACTCCCTCTATATAATGATTATAACGCACCCATTATGAAAATACCATAGATTTTCTGTGAACTTTCAGAGCCAGAGGAAATCAGACCTGTCTCCCCCTGAATCTATGTAAACACTCTATCACACTTCTGTTACTGACTCTACACAATCTCTATCACGTCTATATTGATAAAGATTGTAAGATAATACCTCTTCTGCATGAACATCATTTTGATTGATTACTCTTACAATCTCCTTCAGTTCTTTCATATCCATTTGCCCTCTATCCGGCCATACCAGTATCTCATGGATACTTGATGGTATTAAAATCAAATCTGCCTGTACCACATCCGACAGTTTTTTCAACAAATCTGGATATAAAATCGCACTAGCTCCCCATAAACCTTTTTCATTTGTCACAATATAAAGCGGACTTTTCATATCCAAAATGCTTTGTTCTGCTGACTCGCAGATATTATTTTCTAATATGCCATGAGACATTCTTAAGATTACATCATCCAATCGCTCAATCATCCCCGGAAACTGCCTTTGCATATTTTCCATAGCAACTGCATACAATTCTTTTTCCGTGATCCCCCACTTTTCTACAAGTTTATTTTCTATCAATGTACTAAAGTATCCATCCTGTTTATCAGCCATTTTAATGTAAAATATTACTGCCAGATCCAGATATTCTATATAAGGAACCTGTTCTAAACGCTCACGGTTCATTGCCATATTTACCAGACGATACATAATATGGGATTTTACGCTTCCATAGTCAAATAACCTGTCTCTCAGATTTTCCATTTCTATACCATTATCCATGATATTTTTTATATCAAGTACAATATCCTGTAAGCTCCATTCTCCAGAACAGTATCTCTCATAATACGGTTCCAGATATATAATAGGAGTACATGCTCTTCCATCTTCCCTACAGAGTATCCCCACCATCTTGCAGCCGTTATTTTTTTCAACTTCATTTACCAAAAGCTCTGCTGTCTCTTCACAAAGGGGCTTCAGCTCTTTTCTTATTTTCTTTGTAAACTCATTAAACTCCATGCTCTTTCCTCCAGTATTCTTCATTGATTATGTATTCTGACATCAGTCCTTAAATGTCTAACCGTTATATCCCACTGCCTCCTCTCTTAAAAAGTAGGGGGATTGTAACGCCACACGCATTATGATTCAATAGTGTTAATGCCGGAGTTATAATGATATTTTTAGGAAATTTCACGGATTTTTATAGATAATACAATCAACTTTTCTTTCCACCCTTTTCAAAACCTCAACTCACAGAAAATACACGTCAACATAGCATATGCATACCAATTTTTCACTTCAAGCTGGTTTTATAAGCATACTAATTTTTATATGTTTACAACACTTTGTTCTTGCGGTCAATCACTTCGTTTACCCTTTCAAGATTTTTACCACAGAAATTCAGTATTTTAAATATCGTTGAAAATTGGCTAAATGCATACATAAAATCTCACTTATGCTATACTTCATACATCTCTTAAGTTCTTTCCCAATAAACCCTTATGCCTACTCCCTGTAAATCTTATGCCTATCTTCAACCTCACGCCTATCTTCAACCTTATGCCTATCCCAAATCTTATGCCTATCCCAAACCTTATGCCTATCCCCAACCTTATGCCTAACCTATTACCTTCCACCCAGTAAATAAATAAGAGGGAAGCCTTTCAGCCACCCTCTTATGCTCAGTACCTGCTCTTATGCTTAGTTCAAATCCATAACTGTTGTATTAGATGTATAGAAGCGGTTACTTACTAACAACTGATTCATATTCGGAATGAAGATCTTGATTCCATCATATGTTCCTACATAATCTTTCTCACAGCCATTTAATGTACTACGAGCAGATGTAAAGAACTGATAGCTGCGATTCTTTGCTTCATCTCCATTAAACATGTCATTTCTGTTCTCCAGCTTACCATTCGCTTTGATGTTTAGAGCAGTACTTCTTAAGCTTGCATCTCCATCACCAAAGCCCATCCTATAAGCTAACCTTGTCTCCAAGCATCCAATACTGAATCCTTCATTGTACCAAGTCTTTCCATTACGGTCTGAACCCATATTTCTGTCTATTGCAGATAAGAAGTTCGTAACTATATTTGTTCTGCTATCAAACTCTTTTACATCTGTATTAGTCAGGTTTCTCTGGTTCTTCTGTAATCTCTCTAGCTCCGTTCCATTTCTAGTTATGACTACATTTCCATCCGCATCTGATGTAAGAACCCAATCATATGTCTCTTCCAGTTCTTCAAGTACATCTATATCAGAACTGTTTCCAGAAGCAGAACCTGTTGTCTGTAAATCATACTTGCTATCACGAATAAACTCCTGCCCTAAACGATAGGAACCATCTTTACCAGTTATAACTTCGGAGCCTCTATAAAATTCTCCATTGTTATCATCAGGATTGATGCCTTCCTGTCCAACCATAACGACCTCATAATTGCTTAAGACATTCTTTGTGTCGTTCTTGAATGCATTTACTGCATCAACTACTTCCTGTTTGGTCTTTACATTTGTAGCATCTGCTAAAGCATTTTTATCCATGACATAACTGTTAAACACTCTGTATCCTACCCAACTCTGTGAAGCTTTTACACCATTTCCAGCCGTTCTAAGGTCATATACTGCTCCAGCAGGAAGTAAACTGTTCTTATTCTCAACACCAGCAGCATCTAATAAGTTATGAGCTTTAGCATGGGTACTCCACTGACTTGAAGTTAACTCTAATGTTACAGAGCCTTTTGTTCTGAATATGGAGCTGTCAATCCTCTGTAATGATAGTAAGGTACTTAAGTTCTCTGCTGTTAAGTAAGCGTCTTGCTCTGCACCGTCTAATTCACTGATAAACTTCATTTTATAGTATGGATAAAATGTAAATGACTGCTCTTTAATATGATTTTTGAAGCCTTTGAAATTTAACGTGCTTAACTTCCAGATATTCTGTTGTGCTGTATCTGTTAGAGGTGCTACTCCTTTGTTTTCTTTGCCCCATAAACCATATATTGTTGTGTTTCCAGATTTACTGTAAGTACCATTTAAGCTGCTTGCATTATTTCCATCATCTGTATGATTATCTGTATCTGTATAGCCATGGTCTGACTCGAACGTAGCTGTTGGAGTATTGACGTCTACAAACTCAAAATTTGTATTGAATGTCTCAGTCCAAGATTTTCTGCTCGGAACATCTTTTAAGCCATCTTTTCTTGTGTTTGCTGGTATATAACCCTCACTTGTTATACCCATATCATTTAATGCTGCTTTATTTGAGTTCTTGCTAGGGTACAAAGTAACTTTGTCTGATATGGAACGTTGAAGGATCATGTTCATATTCGGAATGCCGTTTCCGCTTCCACCAGATTCTGATAAACCTCCACCTGTCCAATGCTTCGGCTCTAATTGAATCCACTTGTAAACAAATTGTGTATTATAGTTTGGATGGTTTTCTATGCCAAAACTCCAATCCTCTGAGCCTGTGTAATCATAGGAAGCTCCACATCTATGTCCATCACAGTCCTCGTCATCTTCTCCAGAGCATCCACCACAATACCAAATTTCCGGACAGCTTGCATCGGAACTAACTGAACTCCAGTTCTGCACGCCCTCTACTAAACTTCCTGTAACATCGGATAACGTAAACTGATGTGAAATCTCATTTTCATGTAAGACCAATCCTGTAGCAGCTACATCAGGCTTCTGATAATGTATAAAAATCTCTTTCGTTGTATCCTTCACAGGAATACGAATATCTATTGTACTATTTCCAGCCGGCACATCTTGCCAACTGTCAGGGTCAGCATTTTCAGGAGATTCTACTCCTTCTACATAGTCATAACCTTCATCTGGAGTTGTTACAATTAAACTGCCATTCTCAAACTGAGGATTGTTGTCTACCACAACTTTATCTGTTGCACCATTAGATTCGTAGATTTTAGTGACTTCCGGTTGCTTAACCAGCCTTAAATATAAAGTATCTTCTTTCTCTAACTGTACTGAACCAGTAGTAGTACCTGTCTGCTTATTTGGTATAGAGTTCTTACAATCATCATAGCTGTCATTATCGCTTGTAGGCTTTCTAAACTCACTGCTCGTAAACCAACTATCTACTTTATACTGCTCCTCATTCTCTAATGTAACCTGACTTACCGTATTTTCTCTTGTATGATTTTCAGTATAGATGTACTCATTTGACAGCTTATTTGCATAATACTTTACGATCCTATTTTTAGATTCTAAGCCGCCCTCATTACTCTTGTCCTCTGAAGGGCCAGGTCTGAAACCATCAGTAGAAGAACTGCTGTAGTTGATTTCATCAAAGGTTGAAGTTCCATCCGGAATCAATAAGTTATCATATATATGAACTGCATATCCACTATTTTTGAAGTTGTCTCCATGCGCTAGACTGTGTAAACTCCATTCCTCCCTGCCACCTACTTTTGCTAATGGTTCCGGTCCGCCACTTGGTTCGTATATCTTTAAATCTGCATCGTCATAAGCCAACATCAATGTTGTTACTCCAAGTTCTCCCGTTCCCCAGTTAGGTCCTACCCAACACCGATGCATCATATCATCTGTAATAGGTAAGTCCTTCTGCATTAAGTCATGTGTGTATTTAGCCAAGTAGCTTACAGTTCCATAACAAACGCCAGTCACATTTCCATAGTTAGAACTTCCACCATTACGCGCTAATAACACAGGATCAACAGTCAATATTTCAGGTACGAACCAATATAAAGGCTCTATTATTACTTTATAGCCCTTCTCTATAATAATGTCAGAAGGCTTTGTTACACTAAGCTCTCCTGTTATCTTGTCAGGTTCTTCTTTGCCTACACGAGCTTGTTCTGCCGGATTCGTAAAGCGGAATAAGTAATCAAATCTATCCGCCCATTCCCCTTTATTGTTATACACAGGGCCCACTGTGTCTACCAATAAACTTAATACGTTATATGCACCACTCAAAGATCTCTGATTTAACTCTTGTCCAAACTTTCCAACCTCTGCTTCAAAGTACTTCATTAGTTCCATTCCACCCGGCTCGAAACCAGTTTTAGAACTGTTTAAAATTGACGGTAGAGGTATTTTAATTGGAATAGTTCTTCCATTAGCATCTTTAGGTAAAGGAGCTAACCCCTCAACCCCATTTGCCGTTAACTCAGCTACTTTTGAGTCATACTTACTTGACAACAAAGCCTCAAAAGCATTTTTCGGATACATATTGGTTTCTACAGGCTCCCCCTTTAAATTATACCCTGTAGGAACACCATTCTTATTCCAAGTCAAGTCACTATAAGCTTCTGTCTTAATGCCATTACTGTAATAAAATGTATTCTTTTTATTTATTCCAGCCTTTGGTGCACTCCAACCGATGTAGTTAATATATTTATTGTAACCACTAATAAACTCTTGACGCCCTCCTCCATTGTTTGAGTTCTCATACCCAATGTTGTTTATATCAGTAGGAACGTAGTTAACTATATCTATTGAGTTTGTAACTCTATCTCCTGTCTTATCTACTATTGAAATACGATAACCTTGATTTTCAGGATATGCCATAAATCTATGAGCATATGCTGCATCACTTCCTACTGTTGTATCTCCATCTGAGTTTGTATTTCCACCTAAACCTACATCAGCTAAACTAACAAATGATGCAGTTGCCAACATAGTAAGAGATAAAAGTCCAGCTACAAGCCTTTTATATTTTTTCATAGGCTATTTCCCTCCATTCTCAATCTCTTCCATTTTCTTTATATTTTCAGGATTGTTTAATATTGCCTCCATTTCTGCACTATACTTATCCTGCATCTCATTAAATACTTCTTGGTCTATTCCAACTACCTCTGTATCTCCGCCATTATTTTCTTGTAACTCTGAATTTTTAATGTCCGATTGACTAATTGTTTGAGATCCAGCGTCATTATTTGAAGTATTATCAGATTTAGAAGTGTCAGTGCCAGATTCAGAAGTATCTTTACCAAATGAAGAGGATTCTGTACCAGATAAACTAGTACCTTCAGCATTTGTAGAGTTCTCTTTTGAAGATTCGTGACCATCCTCTGATAAACTTTCATCATTTAATGCTCTCGTTTCTATAACAGGTATACCTGCTTCTTCTGAAAGCTCTTCTAAGGACTTCCCTTCACCAGCTTTTCTAGTCTCTGCTTCAGGTAATGTCTCTAAAACTTCGGGTTCTGTCGTTTCGGGTTCAATAACTTCTAATGTAGGAGAGGTGGGTTCCTCCTGCTTGTCTTTCTTACATCCAGACAAACTTAAAACTGTTAATGTTAATAAAAATAAAATCAAAGTCCTTTTCATAAAATCATCTCCTTATATTGTGTTTTAAAATTTTCTATGCTACTATATTTCCATATTAAGTTGAAATGAGGTAAATATATGCCAAAAAAGCAGTCATTGCTCTCGAATCTTTGTATAGTAACTACTTTAATACATGAATTTGGCCATGCTGTATATGTAAAAAGAACTGCATGCAAATACAAAATAAATTATGAACCCACTATCATCTTAATTGGTAGTGAATATATCACTAATGCAAAACCAAATCATACAGTTACATTTAAAAATTACATATTCAAATTTTATGCTGGTGATCAAAGTAAAGGATGCACACTATCTCCTCACTTTGTAAATTTCAATACTGAAGAAATTTCTAAAGCTTCAATTTCTGGATATCGTGCAGAAAACATCTTTACTCATGTATTCTGTATTATATCTTATGCTATCCTTTTTGTACTTTTATGTACCTTACACCTACCACGCTTTGGAAATATAATATTGTTCGCTCTTTCTACTATAGTAATATACGAACATGTTACAGCTATTAAGGATAATAGCAAACGCTTTATCACCTCTAAGGACTATCAGAATTATATTTACCCTGAGAAGTTTGATTGCCAATATGTGAGGAATCGGTATCAGCATTACAAGAATCCTCTTCGTTACAAGACTCCTCCTGCTCAAACTTAAGCCTCTGTCGAATAGCATACTTAAAGCTTAATAAATAAATCATTGTTATGCCAAATACTATAAATGCTGGAATCAATTTAACAAAAGTAGCCATATAAACGCTCCCTCCTAATCAACTTTTTATTGAAAAATAAAATATACCCCTATATATTTTAAAAGCTAAAATCTTAGTTCTAAACAGATAAGAGGAAGCTTAGTCAATTTAATGACTGCTTCCTCTTATTTGTTTTATGATCCTCTAAACACTTCTATAGCTATTGATAGATCAGCGTGAACTAGTTAAACTGCCATATTTATTTGTTCCAGGAAGTTCAAGGGCGTTCATTTGCTCTTGAGCTTTCGGATTGCTGAGTATTTCTTCCATGCTTACTTTACCATCTCCATCCAGATCCCATTCAGATCCACCATTGCCTTCAGGGGTAATACTCTGCTCCGTACCCCCTACATTTGTACCACCAGCTACATCCTGTCCACCTGTTGTATGAGTTGTACCGGATACGTCCTGAACATTGTCTACATTGACTCCAGCACCTCTTAATGCAGACAGGGTAGAATCTGTTAATGCTCCTTCATTCTCTGCTGATGTATCTGCACTAATAAACACTCCGTTATACGTCTCGCCATTCTTTACTAAATGTCCATAATGACCATCATGGACTTCTGACAGTAAGTAATACTTACCATAAGACTTATAAACTCCTGTCCTCATAACTCCATTGTCATCTAATAAATACCAGTTATGATCTACTTCATCCTGTACCCAACGATTTGTAGCGTATCCTCCGGCATCTAACTTGTACTTCCAACTTCCATCTGCTTGTGTCTCCCAATAAATGGAGTATGGTAACTGAGACTGCTCTGCTGCCTGAGCTGTAATTGTTGTCATGCTGTTTAAATATTCTCCCAGAGGATTGTTCTTGGTAATCGGAGCCATTGTCATCATCAATAATGCCCCTGTCGTAATAATGATTTTCTTAAGTCTGTTCTTCATAATTTATTGTCTCCAAATTGTTATATGTAGATATGTAAGGAAGCACCCTTATGAGGGGTCTGCTCTTCTATCTTAGTAGTGCTTCTTCTGTAGTTCTTGATATAATCATATGCTACACAGCACACGAACATAGTTGATGATACAAGTAAACTAATACCAGTTGTGAAGAATAAGCTAATGCTATCTGCATAAATTACAGTCGCTACAAAAGCTAAGCCAAATAAAATGTTTAATGCTATTACAATTTTTGAAAATTCTGTTCATATGTTTATTTTCCTTTCTTGTATTATGTGTTTTATGAGAATATGTAAGGAAGCTTATTAGCCTTCTTACATATTGAAATGACTAGTTGTATAGATGACCCTTTGCGCCTGTTCCGCCTTTATCTAAAGAACCAGACTCGCTACCACCAAAATATTTGTCTAATAAATCTTGCTTATGCTTTTCTCTATCTGTAAAGTTTGGCTGAGGAGCTGGTGAAGGTGATGTTATCTCGCCATCGGATATGTGCTGACTACCAGATATGTCGGGAACATTATCTACATTGACTCCAGCACCTCTTAATGCTGATAATGTAGAATCGGTTAAGGCTCCTTCATCATCTGCATTGGTGCTGGCTGATATGGTTATGCCTTGATAAACTTCTCCATTTTTAACCATATGACCATAATGCCCATCGTGTAACTCTGATAGCAGATAATACTTACCATTGGACTTGTAAACTCCAGACTGCATAGTAGCGGATTCATCCATGTAATACCAGTTTTTATCTACTTCATCTTGAATCCACCCAGAAGCATATCCTCCTGTATTAAGCTTATACTTCCAACTACCATCTGCCTGTGTCTCCCAATAAATGGAGTAAGGAAGTTCTGCTGCTTGAACCTCCATTGAACCCAGAGGATTTGTCTGAGCTATGGGTGCTGCTGTTAAACACAACAAAGCTCCTGTTGTTAGGATAAGTCTGTTAAGTCTGATTCTCATTGCTTGCCTCCTATTGTAATCTCACTGTATCAATACACTTAAAAATAAATTTAATACCACCTATAAACAAGCTCGATTCTAAGTAGTAACTATCATAAAGAAGCAGGAGGGGTAGGAGGAGTTAAACCAATCCGGAACCCTGCTTACCTCATTTTAACAGTACACTTTTAATTGTTCAATGTTTGGTAATTTGGTAACTGCTAGGTTGATAACGCTAACTTGAAATATACACTGAGGGCATCAGTCCTGTAAACTAATACCCTCTATGCTGTCTATATCCTCTATGCTGTCTATTCATAGTCAAAGCTGACCTCTTTGATATAATTACTAATTCCGCAACGCTGGAAATTATTGCAGTTCTAAATAAACCAGCTACATTACCATGCCTTTATCCGCTTAAAGATACAAGATATCTGATCCTGTCCAATAGGCGGTTCACTTGGATCCCAATAGATATTTGCATAACCTGTAATTTCAACTGTTTCTTCGTCTATCAATGTCAATACGCCTCCACTAAGATGTGCGAAATCCAAACCCCCCATAAACTCCCACTTATTCATTTCAAGGAAAGGACAATGATACATTGAAGCAGAAAGGTCATCAGCCATCCAACTAATACCACCATTAGTAGATGTTGATAATTTGTAGTTAAGACTATCCACAGACTGCTCTACTCCATTTTTAGAGTACTTAACTAATTTATATGTTCCTTTTGCCTTCTCTACATCAACAGCACGAACTGATGAATCTGTTAAACTTGTCTGCATCGTCTGTATTTGTCCATCTACTGTCCATGCTCCATCTGCATTTACTGTATAACCATCTATGGTAGTATTCGTTACCAGATAGCCAGCCTCATTAAAATAATAGCTCTCTGATAAACCGTCCTTGTTTCCGTCAAGCCACTGCCATGTAGAAACCGGATAGGAGCCATCATCATTCTGCCACCACCAGCCATTGGAGTCCTGCTTCCATTCGCCTGCAAACGCTGACATAGAAGATAAGACTGATAAACCAGCCACTAAACCAGCTATTGCTAATCCTTTACGCTTCATCACACTTTTACCTCCGTACTCTTTAGATTTTAATGTTTACTAGATAATCTTACTGTCAGTACTTATTTTATATTGCTAAATACTACTCTACATAGTCAAAGCTGACCTTTTTGATATGATTACTAATTCCGCAACGCTGGAAATATTCATCCAGTGAATACGCCAGAATCAATGCCGTCTCTACCGTAGTATCGTATAAGTCAATACGGACACCTGTTTTATCTGGATATGTCTCCATTGCTTGGAATGTAAAGTCACTGTCAAAGTCTTGAAGTAACTCTGTAAACTGTTCTGTATCCCAGAATAAACTTGATTCTTCACTGGACAATGCTTCCTCAAAGTCAATGCAGATTACATTCACAGGCTCTGCCATATCAGGAATCACTTGCTGCCCTTCAGGCATACAGTTATGTAATGCGTTCAATGCCAGCTTACAATAATTACTTTGAGTATGCGAATATTTCTTTGCCAATAACTCTTCTAATGCTCTACACTGCTCTTTTACTGCCGGAATCAATACCTGTTTGATTTTAGAACCAGCTGCTTTCACTACTACATCTGCCATACTTGCCTCATCAATGTTTATAGAAATCAAAGCTACTTGAATCATGTTAGGCTGTCCTCCTATATTTGATAGGAAAACCAAAAAAGCAAGGTGTAAGCCTCCAACCTCACGCCTCGCTGTCTTTTTGAGTACAACAAATAAACTCCTAGCCATTTTCCATCTTGTCTAAAGCCTAAACTTAGATTATAATGTAATGGCATAGTAGTGGTAGCAACCATTGCGAAAGGTGTTCTGCAAAACACGTTTCACACCTGGGAGAGTGTTCCAGCACTCTTCTAGGTGCTATGCTTTTTTAGTTTTCAAGCTTATTCTAACACAGACAGCCTTTTTATTCAATTAGATTAGTTCATTTTCTTATGCAATCATATTTTCTTATCACGCTCCATTTCTTTTGTATGCTCCCATTGTAACGCTAACACATCATTTTGACAGTAGACAATCTGCCGGATTTTACGCTATCCATTTATGGACTATGCCAGTTCTTTGCTCAGAATAGTCAGAATCATTTTAGATATGCCATATGTTTGTATTTATGTTGGAACTATTTTGCTTTCCAAGCTATTGCATTTTCTTATGTCAACCATTTTTAGACTTGCCATACATGGACTTGATATGTATAAATCCACACTGAGGAATGCTTTCCTACACCAGTCTCATGCTTAACAGGATTTGACACAGCTATAAATCTGGTAATTTGGTAATCAACTCGTCTATGGAATGTCAGCCTGAAACAGGAATGCTCTACTGCCATTAAACTTAAAGCATCACAGCAGTTCTCAAAGTATCAAGTCTCAATGCCCAATCTACAAGATAAAGATCCCATAGCTCAAGCAGAGAGGAGATATATCTCAGATTTTTCTAGCACCTATTAGTCACTTAAAAGCTTTGAGAATGGTAGGAATTATTTTTCCTACTGCTCCCAGCGTTTAAGGGAGTCTAAAGTAGCAGGGGGTAAGCCAGCGCGTAGCGGTAAGCCAAAGGAATCTCTTCTGAAATGTCAGTGGGGAGGAAGTAGAAGCTATAAGCTCCTATCCGAAGATAAACCAAACATCTCACTCAGCTCCCATACTCCGATATGTTATACCAGATAAACAGAAAAAGCTGCCGAATCCACAGGAACGCTTACTACCAGCTCTCAGAAGCCATACCCGTTACAGCCTTATGCTATCCTGAACGATTATGCCATACTATATCAACCCAGAATGCCACTGAACCCACAGGAACGCTTACTACTATCTCACTGAAGCTATACCCTTAGTTCTTATGCCATACTACTCCGATATGCTATATCGGATAAACCTGACCTGTTAAATAATTCAGTCCGAAGATTCACTCACATACTAATGCTACCTCGGAAAAATACATTTTTCCATATGCTTATGATAGCATATCTATATGCTATACTACTCCGATATGCTATATCAGATAAACCAAACCAGCCAGCAAATTCAGTCCGAAGATTAGCTCTCATACTTATGCTACCTCGGAAAAATACATTTTTCTATATGCTTATGATAACATATCTATATGCTATACTGAGCAGATACGCTATACTACGTAAACCAGAACTGTCAAATAATTCAGCCCAAAGATTAGCTCTCATACGAATGCTACCTCAGAAAAATACATTTTTCTATATGCTTATGATAACATATCTATATGCTATACTGCGCAGATACGCTATACTACGTAAACCAGAACTGTCAAATAATTCAGTCCGAAGATTAACATCTGCTAACAGAAGCCATATTGCTTATTTTCTATGCTGTACTTATTATTTCTTGCCTCCTGCCCCTTTCAGCTGATTTAAACGATTCCTGATTGTCCGATCCGTCACACCAAAGTACTCCGCCAGACGCTTATTGCTCCATCCACATTTATATTTAAAGGTTTTTAACAGATCCATGTCTATATCCTTCATTGCAGGCTTAATCTCCCCGCTCCGTATCTTTTCCTGATATTCACGCATACTCGTAAATTTCAGCTTGCTCAGCTCGTCACAGCAGTCAAGTAAATAGCAAATAATGTCTATATTGCTAATATTATCACGCCTTGCTCTAAAAAGAAGAGCGTTCACTTGCTCTATCTGCTCTTTACTAGAAAAAACGCCTTTTATTTTTTTCCTCTTGATCTCTTCTGTTATTGCCATCAGATCCATGTCACTTAAATTGTCCCAATGATATTCCATACAACTCAACATGCTTATCTCTCCTTTTCTTTTTTCTCTTACTTATCGGAATGCTTACTTCAGCAGTCGGTTCAAAATCGGGATTTTTTGGAACAGACTGTATATGTAGTCCAAGTCTCCATCCTGTTTCCGTTTCTGCTCGATATATTGCTCCTTGTCAGTCATATAGCAGCAACAGCTCATAATATACAATAGAAGCTGCGTTTCAGTGATTCCCTGCCTCTCTGCCCGTTTTATCAAGTCCCAGATTCCACTCTTACGGGATAAACAATTCATATAGCTGAGCATTTCTCTATCTTTCTGCTTAATATCAGAAAGGATCTGCTCCTTCTCCTCTTCTGAAAGTTCTCGCCAGTTATACCTTGTTCGGATACTCACGCTCTCATCTCCTAACCTGCTATTTTTGGTAATTTGGTAACCAATCCATTAACCATGCACCGTTAACTGATAAATGCTTGATAAGCCAGAGGCAATGCCCCTGACTTATAAACCATGGTCTCTATTTAATTTTTCTTGCTCCTGCGTCCTCTCCGCTTGCTGGACGGTTCGGATTCCAAAGAGGTCTCTGACGGCTCCAAGTGATCTGTCTCAGATTCTGGCTGCTCTTCAGTACTCTCAAAGGGTTCATCTCCCATTACAGGCTGCTCCTCCGTTGGTTCAGATGGGGATTCCTCAATACCAGAAGATTCACTATGACCGTCCACAAGCTCTATTTCCAACTTATCTGCATCCGGTTCCGGTAAACCAATCTCCGGCAAGACAGCTTGTCCCTCAGCTACGCCAGCATCCTCACATTCTGTCGGGTTCGGCTCCAACTGTACTGCCGGGACATTAACAGAAGGGTTCTGTTCCCGTTCTCGAAGCATCTCTACCAATGCCTCAAGTGCATAAGTCGAAGTCCTGACTTCATCCCTCAGCTGCTCACTCAACTCCTGCACCTGAGGATAGATACTCTTCTCTGCATCTGTCAGCTCCAGCATATTGAATGTACACGCCCTGTCAAGGTCAAGCTGAAATCTGCGGCACACGTTATAGATTTTCTCAAACGTTGTGGATTTTGCTTTCCCAACGCCCTTCACATAACAACCACGCCGAACCGGATAAATCTCTCCGTCTGCGGTCATCATTTTAATTGCTCCGGCGATTACTCCATCTGTCACACCATTGTCTATATGGGTCTGAACATACTCTACGATATCCTTACGCTCTGCTTCTTCCTGTACCTGACCCATAAACGCTGCGATTAAGCTCTTCACTTCTGCTGTCTTTGATGTAAACATTTTCTCACTCATATCTTGATTGCTCCTTTATTTTTTCTTTTTTGATACTACTACTCTAACGCTGATTTCATACGGCGTCTGTAGACGTAATGCAAGAACATCGGCTCTCTGTTTTAGGGACAATCCACAGGAAACTGCCATTACGGTACTTTTATCATCTGAACATTGCAATCCATACACAAGATATTCACATCTTTTGTTGCTCTTACACTATTCCCACAGACAGGACATAGATATTTTCTGGTACTGCTCGGTCTTTTCTTAGGGGATTCATCCCCATCTGTCCCCGGTTCATTGCCCGATCCACTCGGTCCGATACTGCCGCTATCCGGTTCTCCACCCAGACGATAATTCTCACAGGCAGCATCCAATCCCCAGTCCTGAATGTTCTGAATAAACTCCTCAGTCGGTTCTGTCACGCTCCATCCGATATAACCAGCTTTACTGATTTTAAGACCACGCCTCTCTGCCTCCGCTTTAAAGCTCTTGTTATGATACCTGCCAGCATTGGACGTATCCTTGATTCCGTTCTCCATACAATAAATATGAACCATCTCGTGCATCAAGGTCGCAAGGACATGTTCAATCGGGCGGGACAGATACTCGGCTCCCAAATTTAACTCGTAATAACGCCCCTCTCCGGAAGCCCAGACTTTCTGCGTTGTACAATGTCCATACGCACCCCGGCTGGATTGAATGGTAATCATTGCAACCGGAAGACCATTATCAAAATATTCCTGATTAAATACCGCATAAGCATTCTCCAACTTTTTTGTATCGGCACTCAGCAAACGGAATCACCTCTCTCATAAATAAAATAAATATAAATATACCCTTCAACACTGCACAGTCAAAAAAAATGATTCTCCGTTCTTCAAGAATGCCCCTAAACGAGAGAACAGCCGTGAGCTTACGGCTCACGACTGTCATCCTCGTTCTCGATACTTTCAACTATTTTCAAGCAGACCTTTTTCATCATACGATATCCGGCTAACACAACCACCGCATCCAGCATCACAATCATCACGATTGCGATTACCGCAACAACCTGTACCATCATCTCAGCACCTCCTAATTTTTAATGGTGCCATTCTAACGCCGCATAATGCTTCCGGCAATGGTGATGACGCACAAACTTACCCTTATGATTTTAGGGATATCCACGGATTTCCGCCTCCATATCCTTCGATTTTCCATCTTTACTTTTCTTCGGAATCACCCTCACAGCCCCCTCTGTGGCTTGCCAGAATCCTCGTATTCTGGTTTTTATTCCCTTGCCCTACTCTCTTACCATACCACATCTATACTCCCTTAGAGCTTGCAGCAAATCTGCATGATTTTTTCTATTCTCCATTTTCAAATCGCCTCTATTCTCCTTATTCCAGAAACTCACAGAACCCTCTGTGGCTTGCCAGAATCCCCATATTCCGGTTTTTATTCTCTTGTCCTACTCTCTTACCATACCACATCTATACCCCCTTAGAGCTTGCAGCAAATCTGCTTCAACTTTATCCACATCCTTTTTCCATTCCACCTAGAAATCCACATTCTTTTCCTGTTTATACCCAATAAACCCTAAGCCGACTTCCAACCAGACGCACCCCACCACTTCTCTCCTACGCTCTCAAACTCTTCCCACAACGCAAAAAAGACCCCGTACCCCTCAGGATACAGAGTCTTTTGAAAAATCTTTATATGACCGTTGTGAGTAAAAAATTGAGTAAAACACTTACCCAATCGCCCGCAAACCCTTGATTTTACAGGCTTCTACTCGCATGTATAAGGCATCAGAGCTAAGTGTCTTGCTCTCTTGATCGCAACGGTTAAAGCTCTCTGGTGCTTTGCGCAGTTGCCGGTGATTCTTCTGGGAAGGATCTTACCTCTCTCAGATACGTATCTCTTTAACTTGTTTACGTCCTTGTAATCGATCTCGCCGTTCTTATCGCCGCAGAATACGCAGACTTTTTTTCTTCTATGCATGCCGCCTCTTCTTACTCTGGAAGAATCGGATTTGCCGTCTTTATTAAATGCCATTTTTAATTACCTCCTGTCAGAATTAATTGAATGGAAGTCCTTCGTCCTCGACTCCATCAGGAATATTCATAAATCCGTCGCCGATGGCACTGGACGGCGCAGGTCTTGTCCCCTGCTGGTAGCTGCTGCGGTTATTGTTTCCGCCATAGCTTCCGCCGCCAAAGCCGCTGTCGCCGCTCTGGTTCTTGCTGTCGGCAAACTCCTGGTCCTCTACGATCACATCGGTCGTATAGACCTTCTGGCCATCCTTATTTACATAGCTGCCGGTCTGGATCCTGCCGGACACCAGCACGCGCATGCCCTGGCGGAAATACTTTTCAGCAAATTCGCCGGCGCGGTCAAAGGCTACGATATTGATAAAATCCGCAGTCTGACCCTGGTCTCCATCCTGGCTTCTTCTGCCTCTCCGGTCAACGGCCAGCGTATATCTGGCAATGGCCATGGAACGCTCGCCCTGGGAATAACGCACTTCGGGATCTCTGGTCAATCTACCCATAAGGATAACTTTATTCATATAATCACACTTTCTTTATTAAGCGTCCTGTCTTACGCAAAGGTAACGGATCACAGACTCCATGATGCGGACATGTGCCTCTACCTCGTTCGGGCAGTTGGAATCACCTTCAAAATGAATGAAGTAGTAGAATCCCTCTTTCATTTTCTGGATCTCATAAGCAAGCTTTTTCTTGCCCCATTCATCCACATCTGTAACAGTTCCGCCGAAACGGGTGATATAGCCTTTCACCTTCTCCAGAGCGGCTGTTCTCTCATCGTCCTCAAGCTTTGCGCTCAGAACAACTGCTAATTCGTATTTGTTCATAGTTTCTTTCCCTCCTTGTGGTCTCTGGCCCCCGCTTTTCAGTAACGAGAGCAAGGAATTAATATGTCACAGGTAATTATCATAACAAATACGCGGGGAAAATGCAAGCGTTTTCTTCTTGTTTTCCGCAATGTTTTTTCTCTTTCTGCACATTTTCTGTTTTTCTAGCCATCCTCCCCAAAATGCTCCCGTATCCGCTCCTTCAGATGCCGCACATATGCCTCGCCTGCTTCTCCTAATCCCCGATCGCGGGAATAGATATAGCCTAAGATCAGAGGATCAAAGGGCAGGGGGACCGTCACTACGCCATTGGCCTCGTTATACGCTCTGGAATGGGGAAATACAAGGCTGAAAGCGTTGGTGCTGGCCACCAGGGAAATCCGTGAGGCGATGGACTGGACCCGGATCAGCTTGTCCGGATTGACCACGCTGGACCAGGGCGTCCAGTTTAAATTTCCTCCGTTCCCATCTGTATACGCCACATACGGATAATTCTTAAGCTTCGCAAAATCAAAGGGCGTTTCCCTTAAAAGCGGATGGTTTCTGGAAAGCTGCACGGAAAAAGATGCCTCCGCCACATCCCTGTACTCCAGGTGAAACAGATTGCAGTACCGGTTGAAATCCGCATAATGGCCTTTGGTGTCGATGGTGACCACCAGATCGCAGAGATCCTGGTGAAGGAGTTCCAGCGTTTTGACCCCGGTACCGGAGGCACAGGACAGGTTCATCTTGTCGTAGCCCTGGTAATCCCTGCAAAGATCCCGGAACTCCTCAAAGGCCGGGTAGTACATGGGATAGACCAGCCGGAACCGACAGGCTCTTTCTGTATTTTTTCCCGCATCGGAGATCCCCTTTAAATGCTCCATGATCACCGACGCCTCCTTTGCCAGTCTGGAACCGGCAGGCGTCAGCTCCATCCCGGCAGAGGTCCTTTCAAAGATGGGAAAGCCCAGCTCCTGCTCCAGATTTTTTATGGCGCTGCTCAGATTCGGCTGGGACAGGAACAGGTTTTTTGCTGCCCTGGACGCGGAGCCGCACCGGGCGATCTCCAGAACGTATTGAAGCTGCTGTATGGTCATGATGCATTCCCCTCTCCTTTTTGCTGTTCTCTATTATATCCCTTCTTCACCTTAAAGTCCATCGCTGGAATTTATAGCCGCCTATAAATAAAACATATTTGTGATATATCCATCCAGACAGTATACTTATACCCAAAATGGCACAATGCTTTACAGGAATTGGAGGTTGTTCTTATGGATAATGCACAAATCATCCGCAATGCTGTCCGTGAAAAGGCACAGATTATCACCGGGCTCAACCGGTCCGTATGGGAATATGCCGAACTGGGCTACCAGGAAACGAAAAGCGCGGCGGCCATCATAAAAGCCCTGGAGGACGACGGCTTTACAGTAACTAAGGAGCTGGCCGGGATCCCTACGGCGTTTAAAGCCGTCTGGGGAAGCGGTTCTCCCGTGGTCGGCATCCTGGGCGAATACGATGCCCTTCCTGGCCTGAGCCAGAAGGCCGGCGTTGCCGCGCCGGAGCCGGACGAGGGGCATACCACCGGACACGGCTGCGGCCACTGCGCCCTGGGAGCCGGAGCCGTGGGAGCCGCCATGGCTGCAAAGGCGTATCTGGAGCAGAGCAAAAAGCCCGGCACTCTGGTATTTTTCGGCTGTCCCGCAGAGGAGCAGGGCTTCGGAAAGGGCTTTATGGCCAAGGCCCGCTGCTTCGACGGAGTGGACATGATGTTCACCTGGCATCCGGCAGACCAGAACGTTCCCATGGGGACCCGCATGGTAGCCAACTATAAGGTCCGCTTTGACTTCACCGGCATTTCCGCCCATGCGGGCGCAGCCCCGGAAAAAGGCCGGAGCGCCCTGGACGCCTGCGAGCTGATGAATGTGGGCGTCAATTACATGAGAGAGCATGTGATCAGCGATGCCAGGATCCATTACGCCTATCTGGACAACGGCGGCGAAGCTCCCAACGTGGTCCAGGACCATGCCTCCCTGCTGTATTTTATGCGCGCTCCTAAGCTGGCCCAGAGCAGCGAGATCCTGGCCCGGATCAAAAAGATCGCCCAGGGAGCGGCTCTTATGACTGAGACCGAGGTCAAGGTCAGAGTCCTGGGCGGCTTAAGCGACGTGATCCCCAACCCCACCGCCTTCCAGGTGCTTTCCGATGCCTATGTGGAAATGGGAGGCCCCGAATTTGACGAGGAGGATTACGCCATTGCCAGAAAATTCCTGGCCATCCTGCCGGAGGACGCCAAAAAGGCTATGGTACAGAAGATGGCTGTCCTCCACAAAATAACGCCGGAAGAGTTTGAAAAGCGGCCCTTAAATTCCGTTGTGATCCCTTACAGCCCCCTGATGCGCCAGAAGGTGCTGACCGCCTCCAGCGACGTGGGCGATGTAAGCTACCTGGTTCCCACCGCCCAGCTTACCGCCTCCGCAGCCATCCCCGGCACCGGACACCACACCTGGCAGTACACCGCCCAGGTGGGCACCTCCATCGGCGGAAAAGCCTGTCTTGCAGCCGCAAAGGCCATTGGACTGGCTTGCACCAGGATCTTTGACGACCCGGCCCTGGCTGACCAGGCCAAAAAGGAGCTGCTGGAGGAGACCGGCGGCGTTTACGTATCCCCGATCCCCGACGACCTTACCTATGTGGACGCCATGTAATGAAGGAGGAACACAGATGACCTTTAATGAAATCATGAACAGTCCCCTGCTCTACGGACTAGTGGGGCTGGGAATCGCCTATATTATCCTGTTTTGTCTGATCACGCTGAAAAAAGCCTACAAACACGCCCTGGAGCTGGGGATCACCAAAGAAAAGCTCAAACTGGTGATCACCTCCTCCGCCATTTATTCTGTCGTTCCGTCCATTTCCATCGTCATCGGCCTTTTCAGCCTGGCGTCGGTCCTGGGCGTGCCCTGGTCCTGGTTCCGCCTTTCCGTGGTGGGCTCTGTCACATACGAGCTGATGGCAGCCGACATGGTGGCCACCGGAACCGGCTATGAGTCCGTGGCAGCCTTAAACGCCGCCGGAGATGCCTCTGTGGTCGGCACCGTTATGTTCGTTATGAGCATCTGCATCATGGGCGGCCTCATTGCCATCCTTTTATTCGGCAAGCGAATCCAGATGGGGCTGACCAAGGCCAGAAGCAAGCACGGAGAACTGGGGGCCCTGATCACCGGCGTTCTTTCCCTGGCCATCATCGAGGCCTTCCTTCCCATGCAGTTAATGAAGGGCAAGGTACACCTGGCCGTTGTATTTACGTCCTGCATCATCGTTCTGATCCATTTACAGATCATCAAGCGGTTCAAATGTCTGTGGCTCAGGAACTTTGTCATGGCAAACACCCTGCTCCTGGGCATGGCGTCCTCGCTGGTCTGGATCAGGATACTTGGTTAATTTAGTAGGAACACAATATGGATAAAAAATACGAAGACAGTATTCACCGGACCGGACGGATCGGCATCATCATCGGGATCATACTCATGCTGGGGATCCCGGCGGTCATTTCCAGCGTATACGACGTATGGCCGGAAAGCGCGGCCCAGGTCATCACCGCAGGCAGCGGCCTGCTGGCCGTGTTCATTCCCACCTGTATCGCCGAGGTATTCAGCTATACCCCGATCCTGGGCTCCTCCGCGTATATCACCTTTCTGACAGGCAATGTCATGAACCTGAAGGTCCCCGTTGTGGTAAATGCCCAGATCATGTCCGACACAGCCTCCGGTACAGAAGAAGGAGACGCAGTGGCCACCATCGGCGTAGCCGTGTCCTCCATCGTCACCACCCTGATCATCGCCGGCGGCGTGCTGCTCCTGGTGCCCTTACGTCCCATCCTCACTAGCCCCACGGTGCAGACGGCCACCACCTATCTGCTCCCGGCTCTGTTCGGCGGCATCTTTTTAAGCTTCGTGAACAACGACTGCGGCGACTATGTTGCCAAAGGAAAGCCGCTGACCATGATCCTCCCGCTCTTAGTGGTGTTCGGCGTCAACGCCGTGTTCCCTCTGGCAGGAATGGAGGGCTTTGTGGTGCTGATCTGTATGGTCCTCACGGTACTCTGCGCCGTTGTGCTCTATAAGGCCGGGATCATTAAGATGACTCCAAAGGAAAAGAAGAAAAAAGCCTGATGCAAAAGGGGCTGTTGTAAAGCCGAATCCGCGCTTTTACAACAGCCCCTCTTTTTTATTCCTTTTTCTCGGGCTTACGCAGGCCCCTGGTATTTTTCTCCACCAGCCGCCTGGTCACCATGACCATATGGCCGCAGCCCAGGCATTTCAGCCGGAAGTCTGCGCCCACCCTCAGGATCTCCCATTCCTGGCTTCCGCAGGGATGGGGCTTTTTTAATTTGACGATATCTCCTACTTCATACTCCATCGGATCCCTCCCTATGTTTCCTGCCCGTCCTTTACTGCCCAAGCGCTGCCCCGATCTCCTTCAGCACATCTTCTCCCAAAGGCGGGAGCTTCAGAGCTGCCAGGCTGCTGTCCAGCTGGGCCGTACTGCTGGCCCCGACCAGAACAGAAGTCACCTCCGGCCTCCGTAAGATCCAGGCCAGGGCCATCTGGGCCAGGGTCATGCCGCCCGCTCTGGCAATGTCGTTTAACTTCTTTATTTTTTCCAGCGTCTCCGCATCCAGATATCTGGCTGCCACGGTGCTCCCCTCCCGGGCCGCCCGGGAACCGGCCGGGATCCCCCGGAGGTATTTGTCCGTCAGCGCACCCTGGGCCAGAGGCGAAAAGCAGATGCAGCCCACGCCGTTCTCTGAAAGGACGGAAAACAGGCCGTCCTCCGCCTGGCGCTCCAGAAGGTTGTAGCGCACCTGATGGATCAGGCACGGCGTATGGTTCTCCCTTAAAAGCTTCACCGCCGCAGCAGTCTGCTCCGCATTATAATTGGAGATCCCCACGTACAGGGCCTTTCCCTGGCGCACCATATCGCTTAAGGCCTCCATGGTCTCTTCCAGGGGCGTTTCCGGATCCGGTCGGTGATGGTAAAAAATATCCACATAGTCCAGGCCCAGGCGCCTTAAGCTCTGGTCCAGGCTGGCCATGAGATATTTCCTGGAGCCCCAGTTTCCATAGGGCCCCTGCCACATATCGTACCCGGCCTTGGTGGAGACGGCCAGCTCGTCCCGGTACGGTCCCAGACAATCCTTTAAGGCCCGGCCGAAGTTCTCCTCTGCCAGCCCCCTGGCCGGATGGCCGTAATTGTTGGCCAGATCAAAGTGGGTGATGCCCCGGTCGAAAGCATGGCACAGGATCTCCTCCTGCTCCTTAAGGGTCTTTTCAGTCCCGAAATTCTGCCACAGTCCCAGGGACATGGCAGGAAGCTTAAGACCGCTCCTTCCGCAGCGCTTATATTCCATTCCTTCGTAACGCCGTTCTGACGGATGATACATACCCGGTCACTCCTTTCTGTCCCGGAGCTTAAACTCCGGCCGCATCTCCCAGGATCTCTCCAATGGGACCGCTGATCACCAGATCCGCCCGGCTGTCCATGGGCGTCACGGATTTATTGATCAGCACCAGCTTTTTTCCCCCATAGTAGTCGATGAGCCCGGCCGCCGGATACACCGTTAAGGAGGTTCCTCCGATGATCAGGACATCGGCATTGGAAATATAATAAACGGCCTTCTGGAGCGTATGCTGGTCCAGCCCCTCTTCATAGAGGACCACATCCGGCTTGATGACGCCGCCGCAGGTACATCTGGGAACGCCCTCTGACTCCAGGACCGCCTCCAGGCCATAAAATTTCCCGCATTTTGTACAGTAATTCCTGAGCACCGAGCCGTGCAGTTCCAGCACCTCCCGGCTCCCGGCCTTCTGATGGAGACCGTCGATGTTCTGGGTGATCACCGCCCGGAGCCTTCCCTCCTGCTCCAGCTTCGCCAGGGCCTTATGGGCCCGGTTGGGCTCTGCATCGGGGAACAGCATCTTATTCCGGTAGAACCGGTAAAATTCCTCGGGTCTTCTCATATAGAAGGTGTGGCTCAGAATGGTCTCCGGCGGGTATGCATACTGCTGGTTATACAGACCGTCGGTACTCCGGAAATCCGGGATCTTGCTCTCGGTGGACACGCCTGCACCGCCGAAAAATACGATATTCTCACTCTCAGAAAGCCACTGTTTCAAAGTTTCGCGCTCTGTCATCTCTGGCACTCCTTTCCCCAGGCCGAACGCCCGGAATGGATCCTCAGCCCCCGGAACGGCCCCTAAACCACCTCGTCCAGAAAAACTCCGTGGAACGGCTCGATATACTGGCCGTAAGGAACGTTTTCCACCTGCTCCGGCAAGGCATACCCGAACAGCCACTGGGTCAGCTCTGCGATGGTGAACACCTCCATTTTTCCCTTGGCAATGAACCGGGATTCCTGGATGATCTCAGAGCCGCTCTTATTTAACTTCCAGATCCATGCCCCCTGGTTCTGGGGAATAAACAGGTCATGGATCCCGATCTCAACGGTCACCTCATCCTCCGGACACGCCTCTGAAAGGCGGATATTTTTTACAAATTCCGGCATACATACGATCCGGGCCATGATGGCCGGCTTTGTGCCCGCCAGGGTCCGGTAGCGCTCCCCTGTATACAGGTACCGCAGCTCCCGTTCCTTAAGCCCCCATTCACTTTCCATGCCAATGAACCAGTCGTCCTCATAGATCAGGTTCACGAAGCCGTTCTCACTCTTCAGCTCCTTTTCCATCCGTTCCAGGTAAGCCGGATCCCGGACGGCGAACACCTCATACTGGCGCTTCAGCCAGGCATTCTGCCAGTCAGCCAGTTCCTTATACAGGGCGCTTCCCTCCAGGGGCATCCTCCGAAGATCCTTATTGTATCCCAGGACCCACCGGGGCTGGTCGAAAACAAACCGGAAATCATACGGATAATACAAGGATTCCCGGGCAGGCATCAAAAATGCAAAGGGCATCCGCTCCTCCTGCATGTCCCGCAGCATGGTCAGCAGCAGGCTCCTCATATGGCCCTTGTGACGCTCGCTGACCGCCGTTGCCACGCCTACGATATAGTCGCAGGTCCTCACATCCCCCCGCATGGAGACTGCGTAGGGATTCCTCTGGAGCATGGCCACGATCCGCCCCTCTTCCTCACAGACCAGGATCCGGTTGTCCTTTGTTTTTTCCTTATAATAATAGTCTCCGAAGGATACAGAATCCTCTGGAAACGCCTCGTTCCAGAGCGCTCTTGTCCTTCCCTTTTCTTCTGCTTCCAGATATCGGATCATAACCTGTTTTCTTCCTTCCCCCGGCCCTCCTCCGGCCACAGCTGCCGGATCCTGAATTTTCTGGCGAATTCCATGGGCTCATAGGACAGCTTGGCCTGGCGCAGCGCCGGAAGCCCCATGTCGTCCTCCCGGTTCACGATCTCCGCCTCGGGAAATTCATGGATCAGGAACTGCTGATTGATAAACTGATAAAGCCCCCGGATCTCCGGATTCGCCTTTTCGATATGGATGATGGCCATTTTTTCTTTTTCATTGTAGCTGCCGATGGCAAAGGCCTCCAGCTGGCCGTCGATGTAAATACCGCCCATGTGTACATGGAACGCGCTGCAGTTTCTTAATATATCGTGGATCCCTTCCACCTCATAGTCCAGGTGACCCTCCACCTCTTGCCCCTTCTGGGCTCTCCATTTATCCAGGAACCGCCACACATCCAGACCGTCGGAGCAGCCCAGGGTCCTGTACTCATACCGGCCGGCATACTCTCTTTTTAAATAATTAATGTGGTTTTTCTTCTTCCCCAGCTTTTTCCCGGATAAAACCTTCAGGGACTCCGCACTATAAATATAATCCCTGGCATCCGGAAGCTCCTCCACCGCATACCGGTCTTTTGGAAGCTTTAAATACTCCACCGCCTCCTCATCCGCCAGGAAGATCTCCAGCGGCAGATGGAGATCCTCATTAAAATACTGCTCCAGCTCTTTAAAATAATGGGGCAGGTCCTCCAGGCTGCAGACTGGAAGGGCAGCGTAGTCCTTTCCGTCGATGTTCATGATCCAGAGGACAGCTTTTTCATCCCGTTCACAGAAACGGATGTGGTAATAGCCTCCCCAGAGAAAATTGTCCATGATCGTGCTGTCGCAGGTCCGGTCATGGCGCTTTCCATAATATCCTGCCAGCGTTTCCACATGCTCCGCACGGAAATTCTCAAATTTCAGATCCATAATCGTCCTTTCATGACAGCTGCGGCCCCAGGCGTCCGGCCAGTCCGGCCCGCAGCTCCATATATCCCCGGCGCCGGGTCTCCTTCCCCGGCATCCGCATATTCCGGGCGCGGCGGCGACCCCGTCCTCCCGGTTATCTCAGCGTTCATTTTATCACATTTTTCTGTGTAAGGGAAGGATAACAAAATTACTTTTTCCTATTGACTTTTAAAGGCCGGCGAGTATAATTTATTTTAGTAAATATCGCAATATGGAACTGAGTTTCATATTGTGAAATCTTGTACCGCATGACAGAATTGTGACCCGAATTTTTATATCCCTTTCCATTAAATAAAGCAAAGGAGAAACGAAATATGAACGAAGTTTTAGAAATGATCCAGAAGATCGGTATCGTTCCGGTGGTGGTCCTTGATGACGCCAAGGACGCTGCCCCCCTGGCTAAGGCTCTCTGCGAAGGCGGACTGCCCTGTGCAGAGGTTACCTTCCGTACCGCTGCCGCTGAGGAATCCATCCGTATCATGGCAAAGGAATTCCCGGATATGTTAGTGGGCGCAGGCACAGTCCTCACCACCGAGCAGGTGGACCGCGCAGTGAACGCCGGAGCAAAATTCATCGTAAGCCCCGGTCTGAACCCCACAGTAGTAAAATACTGTGTCGATAAGGGGATCCCGGTAACACCCGGCACCTCCAATCCCAGCGACGTGGAAATGGCCATCTCTCTCGGTCTTGATGTGGTGAAGTTCTTCCCGGCTGAACAGGCCGGCGGCATCAACATGATCAAGGCCATGGCCGCTCCCTATACACAGATGAAGTTCATGCCCACCGGCGGCATCAACGCAAAGAACATCAATTCCTACCTGGCCTTCGATAAGATCCTGGCCTGCGGCGGAAGCTGGATGGTGAAAAAAGATCTGGTTGCAGCCGGAGAATTCGATAAGATCCGCGATCTGACAAAGGAAGCCGTCCAGACCATGCTGGGCTTTGAATTAGCCCATATCGGCATCAACTGTGAGAACGAGGAGCAGGCAGACCAGACAGCCTCTGCCTTCGACGGCCTCTTCGGCTTCACAAAGAAGTCCGGAAACAGCTCCGTATTTGCCGGAACAGCCGTAGAATGTATGAAAGCGCCGGGCCTTGGCGCAAAGGGCCACATCGCAGTTTCCACCAACTCCGTTGCGCGTGCGAAAAATTATCTGGAAATGATGGGCTATAAATTTAAAGAAGAAACCGCAAAATTCAAAGGCGACAAGCTGACCGCCATTTATCTGGAGGATGAGATCGGCGGATTCGCAGTACATTTAGTTCAGAAGTAAAGGAGAATTTTATCATGGCAAAGAGAGTTATTACATTTGGTGAGATCATGCTCCGTCTCGCTCCCGAGGGCTACTACCGTTTCGTTCAGGCCAACAGCTTTGGTGCCACCTACGGCGGCGGCGAAGCCAACGTGGCTGTTTCCCTAGCAAACTATGGCATGGATGCCGCTTTTGTTACAAAGCTTCCGAAGCATGAGATCGGCCAGGCTGCTGTCAACGAGTTAAGAAAATACGGCGTAGATACAAAGGACATCGCCCGCGGCGGCGACCGTGTGGGTATCTACTTCCTGGAAAAGGGCGCTTCCCAGAGACCGTCCAAGGTCATCTATGACCGTGCCCATTCCTCCATCTCCGAGGCCTCTCCGGAGGACTTCGACTGGGCAAAGATCTTTGAAGGCGCCGACTGGTTCCACTTCACAGGCATCACCCCGGCCCTCAACGACACCGTTGCCGGTATCTGCTTAGAGGCCTGCAAAAAAGCCAAGGAGCTGGGACTTACCGTTTCCTGCGACTTAAATTACAGAAATAAGCTGTGGTCCAAGGCCAAAGCCGGCGAGGTAATGGGCGAGCTGTGCAAATATGTAGACGTCTGCATCGCCAACGAGGAGGATGCTTCCGACGTATTCGGCATCAAGGCTGCCAATACTGACGTGACCACTGGTATTGTAAACCATGAGGGCTACAAGGACGTGGCAAAGCAGTTAGCCGACCGCTTCGGCTTCACAAAGGTCGCCATCACACTCCGTGAGTCCCTTTCCGCCAACGACAACAACTGGTCCGCCATGTTATACGACGGGACTGGCTACTACTTCAGCAAAAAATACAAGATGCACATTGTTGACCGCGTAGGCGGCGGCGACAGCTTTGGCGGCGGCCTGATCTATGCATGCTTAAACGGCTATGACGCCCAGAGCACCATCGAATTTGCAGTTGCCGCATCCTGCTTAAAGCACTCCATCGAGGGAGATATGAACATGGTTTCCGTGGACGAGGTTACAAAATTAGCCGGCGGCGACGGATCCGGCCGTGTTCAGAGATAATTTCCTTACTTTGCTGCCCATTTGCCAGTAAGGGCAAGTTTATTCCTCAATATATACCTAAAAACCTCCGGGGCCTGCCAGCCCCGGAGGTTTTCCGTTTTCTATCCCTTCAGACAGATCCGTGCAACTTCCCGTATCCGTTTTGCCGCTTCACATTCTGGAGCTCCTTCTATAATCGTCTTGCATTCATCTTCACACTGTTGGAAAAGATTTTCTCTGGGGATATCTCCTAAAACCGGAATCTTCCACTTTTCTGCAAATTCCTTCACCAGTTCCTCTTCTCTGCGAACATTTCTCCGGTTCAGGATCACGCCCTTTACCCTGGCGTATTCCCGGTCTGCAAACTGTTCCACTGCAGAGCAGATATTATTTGCAGCAAAAAGTGCCATCTTTTCTCCTGAAGTAACAATCACCACATCTTCCGCATAGCCTTCCCGTATTGGAGCGGCAAATCCTCCGCACACCACGTCACCCAATACATCATAGAATACCACATCCGGTTTGTAATGCTCAAAGGCATCCAGCTCCTCCAATAATTCAAATGTTGTTAATATTCCCCGGCCTGCGCATCCTAATCCGGGCATCGGTCCTCCTGCCTCTGTACACAGAACTCCTTTATATCCCTCCTTAACGATGTCATCTAATTTAACATTCTGCTTGCCAGAACGCAAAAGCTCCATGACCGGAGTAATCGCGTGTCCTCCCAGTAAATTTATGCAGGAATCTGCTTTCGGATCGCAGCCGATCTGCATAACCCGCAAGCCCATATCTGCACATGCCGCAGACAGAGCTCCTGTAATTGTCGATTTTCCGATACCGCCTTTACCATATACAGCAATCTTTTTCATTATAGTCCACTCCATTATTTTAAAATCAAATTACCTGTTCCCATCGAAAATGATATCTTCTGCATCCAGCTTCCCATCGATCATACCGCTCTCCGTCATAAATGTCATTGTCTTATTTATGGATCGGATATCTTCCTGGGTCAGATCTGCATGAAAATCATAATATGGATACATTGCATCCACCGCTTCCCTGTCCAGCCCAGTACCCCCAGCAGTTATTTCCATCGCCTTGTCATGATTCCTCACCAGAAAATCCAGAACCTCCCGGTGGGATTCCTGAAATTTTTTCACCAGCTCTGGATATCTCTCGCAAAAGACTCCCGTTGATGCGACAAGCACTGTTCCATCTATCAGACCACTCCCGTCCGTTAATACAGAGGCTCCGCCTTCCTGGGCTGCATATGCGGTCGGACCTGCCAATAAGGCTGCATCAACCTCTCCTGCCTCCAGGGCCGCCCAGGCGTTTCCGATCGACATAGGAAGGTACTCCACCTCTTCCATAGGAATATTATGCTGACTCAGATAGGCTGTTAAAAGTTCATTCAAAGTCGTTCCCTTCGGTCCCGCGATCGTTTTACCCTTCAGTTCATCTGCACAGTTAATCGCTGGATCTTTCGTCACGATCTGATATGCCTTAGGGGCCCTGCTATATGCGCCTATTACCTTAATATCTGCGGCATTAGAGGCGGCCAGTATCACAGACGGCGCTCCCACGGCAAACAAAATATCTACATCTCCCGAAAGCAATGCCTGGACCTGCTCCGATCCATTCGTAATTTCCGCATATTCTATGTGGATGCCCATATCCTGAAACGCTCTGGAAAAAATTTTTTCTTTTCGCTCCACGATCGATGGGACGTTCAACGGCGACTCAACATACGTTATCACTAAGGTTTCCTTTTTCCCCTGAGGGGCCTTGCAGCCGCTTATTCCAAATACTAAAATTGCTGCCAGCACCCCTGCAATGACTCTTTTTTTCATGTGTCCGTCTCCAGATCCCGCAGAATCTGTCTTTTCCAGGTAATCATCTCCTGTGAAAGAAGATCCCGCGGTTTTTTTTCTCCGCATAAATCATAATTTGAAGTGATCTTTCCCTTTTGCAGCAGCATAATACGATCTGCCAAAACAAGAGCCTCATCCACACTATGAGTCACTATCAATATACTTTTTTTCTCCAGCTGCTGGATCCTGAGCAATTCCTGCTGCATATCCGTCCGGGTAAATGGATCCAATGCAGAAAACGGTTCATCCATCAGCATCCAGTCCGCATGATAAGCCAATGCCCGCGCCAGGGAGACCCGCTGCTGCATTCCCATAGACAACTGCCTCGGATATGCCCGTTCAAATCCCTTTAAACCGACCAGAGATATAATATGGCTGACCTGCTCTGCTGTCATCTCCTCCTTATCTGCCGCAAATACTATATTCTGCTCTGTATCCAGCCACGGCATCAACCTGGGTTCCTGAAAGACCATACAGATCTTTTCTCCAGAAGGAATTAAAACATTTCCCGAATCACCGGATTCCAGTCCCCCAAGAACCCTGAGCAGTGTCGTTTTCCCAGATCCGCTTCTTCCCAGTAAAACCGTCACCTGCCCTTTTTCCAGGGACAGGCTCAGCTCATCAAGCACCTCTAATTTTTGTCCATTGAGAACATATCTTTTATGCAACTGTTGTATCACAATTCCCGACATAAGCTTCTCCATTCCATGGCAGGTTACGTATTGCCAGGGCAAACAGTTTATCACACAGATACCCAAGGGTACCAATCGTTAATACAACCACAATGACCCTGTCCGGCCTTGCCATATATTGGGCATCCAGAATCAGATGGCCCAGGCCGCTGGTGGAGGCGATCATTTCCGCCCCCACAATCGCACGCCAGCTATATCCCATTCCAACCCGAACGCCTACTAAAATGTCAGGCACTGCATACGGGAGAACAATATACCGAAAAATCTTTCTTTTTGAAAAAGAAAATGTCTTTCCCACCTCCAGCAAAGCCCTTTCGCAGCCGGATATTCCCTTTTCTATATTCAGGAACATGGGGAAAAATGCCGATAAGAAAATAAGCAGCACTTTTGACAGTTCCCCAATTCCGCACCATAGAATCAGCAATGGGATAATACTGAGAGGAGGAATATTTCGTAAAAAATGTATCATGGGTCTGGTCCAGGCTGCAAAACCACTATTTATACCATTCAGTAATCCTAGCAGCATTGCAGAAATAAAGGCGAATGTGATTCCACAAGCCACTCTCTGCAGGCTCACCAGTATCGCTTTGAAAAGTTCGCCTCCAGAGCACAGCTCCAAAAATGTATGCAGGATCTTCTCAGGGGAAGGAAGTAAATAAGTACTCCAGATCCCTAAACGACATACTGTCCACCAGATAACCAGCAGCAGTAATGCGCCCAAAAAACCATATCCTTTATTGGATAATTCCCTTTGCAAAACTTTTTTTATCATGTATCCCTTCCTCACAAAAATCAAACGGACAGATTCCTTTGACCATAGTTTTCAGTCCCTCTGTTTTTCCGGGAGCATAATTTAAGAAAGCACCATACTCCAGTAACCATCTGCATGTCTTCCCACAAGATCAAAGGCCTCTTTATAGTGCAGAACACCGCTGACCGCCATATGGGGGATAGCAACATACTGTCTCGGTTCGTATGGAAGAAGGGCTCTGTATTCCTCATCAGCGATCACCAGATCAAACGGCCTTGATTTTTCCACCAAGTCGACCAGATCCTGTTCTGCATCCAGGCTTTGGTCGCACTCCTGCATCAGCTCTGGGTCCATCCCAAAGAAGGAGGCCACTACCGCTTCCCCAACTCCGTGCTCCTCCTGCAGGCACTTCCGGACTGCATTTCCAGAAATCTGCTCCGAAATGATCAATGCACGAAGTCCGTCTTCCTTCTGTACCGGCTGCTCTTTCCATTCCTTATGATCTAGTACACTCTTGACATTTTCTATAAAACGCTTCTCCTCTTTTGATCCGCAAGGCCACCACGCCAAATACGGCGTCCCATACTTCTCCTTTAACAGCCGGGCAGCTTTCAGTCCTGCATAGGATACAACAATATTCAGAGACGAGGATGCCGCACCAGCGATCTCCTCCAGTGTTCCGCCGATTCCCCAACAGGAAATCGTTTCAGCTCCTGCTTCTTTTAAGATACGTATCATCTCGTCAACGCTGGTAGGCTCCCACATATCAATTGGGGTCGCTCCAATCAGATTGATCTGACAGGTACTTTTCTGGATATCATCATTCTCCACAAACCGTTTTACCAGAGAATGATATGCCATCTCTTCTCCGCCCACATAATTTTTCAATCCCGTTGTGGGAAAGCTCAGGCATGGGATTCCTGTTTTCTTTTCCACAATACGGCAGATCGCCTTCAGATCCGTTCCGATCACTGTGGGAACCGGGCTTCCGATCAGTGCCAGGAACTTCGGCTCTAAAAGCCTGACTGCCCGCAGCAATTTGGTGATCAATTTGTCATCATCCCCAACCACAGCATCCAGCTCCCTTAACCGCGGAGAAAAAAACAACCGCGGTTCCTCATCCCATCTGGGATCATCCACATAAATACTATGCTCCAGGCAGTCTCCGGGATCGATCATGACACAAAGACCTCCCAACTCGTATAAAACTGAACAAACACCCGAATAGTCCGGCGCAAAACCGGGCGTAACCTTAAATAGATTTTTCATGCTTCTCTCCTATCTGTAAACGCCCCAGCGCTTCAGGCATCCACTTTGTCCAATATCCTTTGCCTTTTGCTCTGCCTCCGCGCGTAAACGTTCCCGCAGGTACTTCTGATCGTATCTGTTATGCTGGTCCGTAGGATATCCCGGCACTTCATTCTCCTTCCCACGATCCAGTTCGGTCTGAATCCTATGTGTCAGCGAAAGAACACTATAATAATCGCAATACTGGGAATTTGCCGAAAAGCTGAGCGCCATGGGACTTCCTGCATAATAATGATCACTTAATCCCAGTACCAGATCAAATGTTTCCGGCTGTGCACAATAGGATAATATCTCCGGACTGCCTGAAAAGTAGACCCGGCTCTGTGGGCAACGCGAACATAAAATTTCAACAAAAGGTATGTCCTCTTTCTGGATCGTCAGGGTAAAGACACTGTCAATCTGGAAGCCCAGTTCAGCAAGCTCCGCTGCCGCCTTCAGAGAACGGGCCTGTATTGTCTCTCCGACTGCAATTTTCATCCCTGTGAGTCTGGGAAGCAGCTCAGATAATTCCCTTTTAACTTCTGCTCCATATTCAAGATCATTTAATTCACAGCCGAGCGCCTGCCCTATACGGATGTAATTATCGTGGATCTCTTCCGGCAGAAACGAATTATCCAATAATACATATGGAATATGGTGCTTTCGTTCCATCAGCTCACAGGCCATTTTTGCCCGCTTTTCCAAGCCGATATTTAGGCATGCGCGCCCCATATCATCCAATTCCTCTACTGTCCCGGCCTCCGAAAAATGGAGTACCCGTTCAATGCCTGCCTGCTTAAGCACCTGATAAAGTTCACTCTCTTTTGCCGGCGGAAGAGGCCGTCCGATCAGATTGACCCAGCGTTTTTTAGGCGCATCTGGATCTGCACGGATCACACTATGCAAAGCTCTAAGGTCCTTCGATTTAAACGGCAGCTTTTTATCCTTCATCATCGGTTCCATATATGCAGTCCCAAACCGCACCCCCCAACGTTTTTCCAGCTTAGCTCCCAGAGAGTCATAATCCGTACCCAAAAGCTGATCAATGCATGTTCCGCACAAAAAAATAATCTTTGGATGTCTTTCCTGTATCATCTCTTTAACGGCCTGCTCAACCTGATCAATATATTTGCCTGTAACCAGATCTGCTTCCTGTAATTTTAACAGCCAAGTTCGGTTTTTATATCCGCGCAGGATAGAACCCAGGGTAGCGTGTCTGGAGCAAGCTTCAGGAAATATCTGGAGCATCATCGAGTCAGGCAGTGCCAGAGGATCCCGTGTCGTCTTAATATTCCCTGAATCCACATAACCAGCAGATGGATAAACAAGGTCCCGGCTTGGATCCAACGGATAAGGAGGCCCAGCTGCAAGCCATTCTCTGATCTCATGAATAGAAAAACATAATGGATGTGACATTTCGATCGTCTCCCTCCTTTAAGTATTATATAAATGACAGCGGACCTGACGTCCCTCAACACAAGTCATATCCGGACTTGTCCGCTTGCAGATATCCATTGCCTTTGGACACCGGCTGTAAAAAGGACATCCGCCCTCTGACGGCATAACCGCTTCTCCTTGCACCACCATACCCCTCCCACTTCTTCCATTGGGAACAAGGGGCAGTACAGAGGCCAGAAGGCACTGTGTATATGGATGCAGCGGATGAAGGTACACGTCTTCTGCCTTTCCAAATTCCACAATACGTCCAAGATACATCACGCATATTTCATCACTGATATGACGGATCACTGAAAGATCGTGTGAAATAAACAGGTATGTAAGTGAAAACTCCTCCTGAAGCCGGCTGAGCAGGTTTAATATCTGGCTCTGAATCGATACGTCCAATGCCGATACCGGCTCGTCACAAACGATCAGTCTGGGGCGAAGAGCCAAAGCTCTGGCAATACAGACCCTCTGTCTCTGTCCGCCTGAAAATTCATAAGGGAACCGATTATAATACTGCTGGTCCAATCCCACGATCTCCATCAACTTAAGCACCTGTTCCCTGCATTCCCCCGAAGACACATTACCGGCAATCTCTATGGGTTCTCCAATGATCCGGCCAATTGTCATCCGGGGATCGAGAGAAGCGTATGGATCCTGGAAAATAATCTGCATATTGCGGCGCAGCCTTTTCAGGCATGCAGGATCTGCCTGAAATATGTTCTCCCCATTCAGCCACGCCTGTCCTGCTGTCGGTTCAAGCAGCCGCAGGATCACTCTTCCCAAAGTGGATTTTCCACAGCCAGATTCTCCTACGATTCCCAACGTTTTCCCCGGCTGTACAGAAAATGAAACATCGTCCAGCGCCTTAAAACTCTTTCTTTTTTTTCCAGACTTCTGATCAAATACCTTCGTCAGACCTTCTACCTTCAAAATAGGAGTAACTTCTCTTTCTTCTACCATGGATTCTCCCCCTTTACCGGACACTCCGGGTCTAAAAGCCAGCACCTTGCCTTATGTGTACCATCTCCATAAAAATCCGGCATTTGTTCAAGGCAGACTTTCATCGCTCTTGGGCACCGGCTGGCAAACGCACAGCCCTTCGGTGGACATAAGAGCTGTGGCGGAAGCCCATCAATACAGAACAGCTTCTTGCCCTGTCCTGTATTCAGATCTAAAATTGTTTTAAGAAGTCCCTGTGTATACGGATGCTGAGGCTCTGCAAAGATCGTTTCCACAGGTCCCTCCTCAACAACCTGACCGCCATACATGACCAGCACTCGGGAGCATGTATTCGCAACGACTCCCAGATCATGTGTGATTAGTATAACGGCTGTTCCAAGCCGATTTGTCAAGTCCTTCATCAGTTCCAGGATCTGGGCCTGAACCGTCACATCCAAAGCCGTCGTCGGTTCATCCGCCAGCAGGAGCTCCGGCTCACAGGATAAAGCAAGGGCGGTCGTAACACGCTGCCGCATACCTCCGGACAACTCATGTGGATACGCAGAGACCCATTTTTCCGGCTCCTGAATTCCCACAAGCCCCAGCATTTCTATACATCGTGCCAGTGCCTCTTCCTTTCCGATTCCCGTATGATAACGCAATACCTCGGACATCTGATCCCCAACCGTAAACACAGGATCAAGCGAAGTCATGGAATCCTGAAATATCATGGCAATATGTTTTCCCCGCATCCCGGCTTTATCTTTCTTTGACAGAGAGAGCAGATTCTCCCCTTTGAACCGCACTTCTCCATCCGTCACACGGCCCTGTTTTGACAGCAATCCCATAATTGACAGCGCAGTTACGCTTTTGCCGCAGCCAGATTCTCCAATAACACCTATGACCTCTCCCTGATCCACATAAAAGGATACGCCACGAACAGCCTGAACCTCTCCCATATGAGTAAAAAAAGAGGTATGCAATTCCTGTACTTCTAACAAATGTTGCTCCATTTTTTTCTCCTATCTTTCGCCATATGGGTCCACCGCAGACCGCAGTCCGTTTCCAATAAAATTCAGAGATAAAATTGTGATACAGATTGCAATCGACGGAATCAGAAGCTGGTATGGAAAGGAACGAAATCCCGCAAGTCCCTCATTGACCAGCGTGCCCCAGGATGCACTGGGAGCGCTTACGCCCAGGCCGATAAAGCTCAAAAAAGATTCTGTAAATATAGCGCTGGGAACCATCATCGTCATGCAGACAATAATAGATGCAGAGCTGTTTGGAATCAGATGATGGATCAAAATTCGCAGACCACCTGCATTTGCAGCTTTCGCTGCCAAAACAAATTCTCTTTCCTTCAGACTCAATATCTGTCCGCGAACGATCCGCGCCATTGTCGCCCAGTTTGCGATCCCCATAGCAAGAATGATCGTCTTTACGCCAGGCCCCACTACAACCATCAGCATAATAACGATCAGTGTCATGGGAATTGTACTGATCGTATCTACCACCCTCATCATAAAATTATCAATACGTCCACCGCAATATCCAGCTATACCGCCATAAAAAATACCGATAAAGCTGTTGATCAGAGTAGCAAACATCGCAATCGTCAGCGATATCCGGGCTCCATCCAGAGTCCGGACCAGAATATCTCTGCCCAGGCCATCTGTTCCCAGAAGATACGTCTTATTCCACACCCGTTTGCAAGGCTGGATCTCCTCACCGTCCAGAAGCACCTCAAATATTTTCTGATGTTCTGTTTCCTCCTGCCTTGCCTTAGCCAGAAAACTATAATCGATCGTAATCGTATGCGTTCCAGATTCAAAGGTCCGGGTCCGTGCAGTCATATCATTTTTTACCGGTTTCAGCCTTTCTAAAATTTCCCCATCCTCTGTCACCTGTAAGAAATAATAGTCTGGATGCATATAAAGATATGTGCCTTCATCAATCTGGTAAATATCTAAAAGAGGGGGGATATTCGTAAAATCAAGCTCCATCTTCTCATAGCTGTGAGAAGACAGGAAAGGCCCCAGAATCGCTGCCACAGTCATCAGTATAATGCAGATCACACCTAAAACTGAAAGCCTGTTTCCTCTGAATTTCCGGAACACCTCTTTCCAATAGGAAGGGTATGCCGGCGACAGGCTGACTAGTTTGTCCTTCTCCACAGATTCCCAACGGGGATCCGATATATTATCGTTATGCATAATGTGCCTCCTGAGGACTATTTCAATCTAATGCGCGGATCGATCAATACATATACCAGATCCACAATAAACAGCATGACAACCACGATAACAGCGTAAAACAATGTAACGCCCATTAAAATCGTGTAATCCCGGCTGCTGATACTGTCGACAAAATATTTACCCATTCCTGGAATCGTAAACACCTGCTCAACTACAAAGGATCCCGTAAGGATCGATCCAACCGTCGGCCCCATGTAAGTAATCACCGGAATGATCGCATTCCTCACAGCGTGTTTAAAAATAACTCTGTATTCAGGCAGACCATTTGCTCTGGCTGTACGGATATAATCCTGTTCAAGCACTTCTTTCAAATTCGAGGACATCAGCCGGATAACAAAGGCCAATGAAAAAAGGCTGATCGTGATCACCGGGCCTATGTAATGCTTCCATGAATACAAACCATTGCTGGGTAATACGCCCAAAAGCTCGCTGAACACATAAAGAATAGATGTCGCCACCACAAATCCTGGAACCGAAACCCCCAGTGTAGTAAAAAAGGTAATGAGGTATTCCTCTGGCCTGCCTTGTCTGAGGGCTGAAGCAATACCTAGTGTAATTCCGAAAACTAATATCACGCCGATCGCTGCCAGACCAACCTTAGCCGAAACAGGAAAGCCCTGTGCAATAATATCATTGACCGTTACTCCGGGCAGGCGGTAAGACGGCCCAAGATCTCCCTTCACAACTCCCCCCAGATATGTAAAATACTGCATGATCAGTGGATCATTCAGATGATAGCGCTCATTGATCGCGTCCAGTGATTCCTGAGGCATATCCGGGCTCATGTCATCAAATGGTCCACCCGGGATCATACGCATTAGGAAAAAGGTGATCGTAATGATCGCCAGCACCGTGATAACCGTAGATACCAGTCTTTTAAGAATATATTTTCCCATCGTTCCTTCTCCTTCAGAAACAGGAAAAGGCGGCAACAGCTTACTCTGCCACCGCCCTCCCTGATTCCAGTTTTCATACGGACTTCCTGAAATGATCAGTAGTATTATCGTCTCGGTGCATCAAAAGGATATGCCATACCAACAATATAGCAGACTGCCATAACACCATTAAACAGTTCCTCATAATCATCGAAATGAATTTCTATTGTACGCCCATCCACTGCCTTGGCGCCTGGCAGCAGCATGGCAAAATCGAACATTGTACGCATATTAAACTCTATCCTGAGAGTATAAGGTGCGTCTATCTTATAAACCGGCAGCGATGTATAGTCCCCATCCAGTACCTTAATAACTGCCTCAATCGTCTCCTGGCGTAAAACGCCCTTGGGTCTGAACTTAGCTGACATCATACTCAGTGAATCTTTTGTTTTCACAAATTCCACCCATGGCATCATTCCGTCAGTGATCAGCTGCTTCTGCAATGCTGAATCACCTATAACCAGACCCACCGGTACGCCATGATATCCAGCATATGCGGAGTTAATGGTAGATTCATTCATGTATTTTCCATTGATGCGGACATCGTGGAATGTACGTCCCCCATAAGAATGATCCATATTTGCACTGGCTTCTCCTACACCAGAATGATATCCCACCAGGAAAACAAGATCATAACTGGAATCCATGGACGGCATCATATACTGCGGTCTGGGAGTACCGCTGATGAGTGCAATACGGTCATCCAGATCACACAGATCGTAGCTCAGATTCCGTCCGCCGCCATGGGAATCAGCAATGACAATCTCTTCGATCTCACTGTTGCGTTTACTCTTCTGAATGCCCTCAATGACCCACTCGACCTGCTGCTGCATATTTTTGCGAAAACGGATCTGATCATCCGATTCCTGACGGGGATGGCAGATGCCTGCCATCCCTTCCATATCTACTGAAATATAAAGCTTCATAAATTATCTCCCTATTAATCAGTGATATCTGTATATCCGAAGAACCAGCCGCTGAAGCCAGTCTTATCCCAGCCAACTACATTACTGCGGATCATACAGGTATCAACAACCTCATACAGCGGACAAATTACAGCATCTTCCATAAGAATCTCCTCTGCACGGAGCAGTGCCTTATCACGGTCGGCTCCAGTGGTATGGATAGAATCATCAATACATTTATCGAATTCCTCATTGCTGTACTGTCCATAGTTACCTTTAGCCCCAGATACCCAGACACTTAAATATGTCATCGGATCCGGATAATCTGCAGAAAAGCCGTAACGAATCATATCAAAATCATGATTTGTTCTCTTCTCAGCAGCAACTTTATTCTCCAGGCTTTCTAACTTAATGTCAATGTTCAGATTTTCTTTCCACATCTGCTGCGCAGCTTCAGCTACACGCTTATTTACATCTGTTGCATTATAAGTAAGAACTACTTCCGGGAAGCCCTCTCCATTCGGGTATCCGGCCTCTGCCAATAATGCTTTAGCCTCGTCTACCTTAACCGAATCGAAATAGTAACTTCCAGCAGCGTCACGGAATTCACGTCCATCTGAAAGGAGCATGTTATGAGTGACATTTCCTGTGCCCGCGATCTCACCGGACTTCGTTACATTTGTTACCAGTGCCTCACGGTCCATCGCCATATTTAATGCCTTACGAACACGCACATCATTAAAAGGTTCTCTTTCGACATTATAAATGTAGTAAAGCATACCAAGCATTGGAAGAGCATGGAACTCAGGATCTTCTGCCTGAAGTTTCGCAACCTCCTGAGTCGGAACGCCCTTAAATAAATCTACTTCTCCTGCCCGGTAAGCTGTCATAACACTGGATTCGTCTACCATGAAGGAAACTTCGATCTTATCCAGTTTAACGGAATCTGCATTCCAATAATTCTCGTTTTTCTCCAGAACTGCCTTCTGATTCAGCTCCCAGCCAGACAGCTTGAACGGTCCATTGCAGACATATGTCTCCGGATTACGGGACCAGGCACCTTCCGGATCCACCACATCCTCACGAACTGGATAGTAAATGTTAAATGCAGTCAAGGCCAGGAAGAACGGGGTCGGAGCAACTAACTCGACTTCGATGGTCTTATCATCCACAGCCCGGAATCCTACTTCTTCCGCAGCACATTCGCCATTATAATATTTCTCAGCATTCTTAATATAGAAGAACTGTTTTCCATAGGATAACTTCATCTCCGGATCGATCATACGTAGCCAGGAATAAATAAAATCACCAGCTACAAGATCTTTTCCATCCGACCACTTAGAGTCCCTAAGATGGAAGGTATAATGCAGTCCATCATCTGAAATTTCATACTTCTCGGCAATACCCGGGGTCAGTTTACCTTCATAGGTACGCATCAGACCTTCAAAAGTATTGTTAACCACCTGCATGCCTGTGGTTCCCATAAGCATCGGATCCAGCGCTTCTGGTTCGGCTCCAACATTCCAATGTAATACTTTCTCAGCAGAATCCTGCTTTGCATCCGCAGATGCGGCAGTGGATTCTGCCTTTTCTGCTGCTGTGGTAGATTCTTCAGCAGAAGCAACGGTTCCAGTTCCTTCAGTAGAAGCAGCAGGCTTCTGTCCACTGCTGCAGCCTGCGAGGAGTCCGGTCAACATACTCGCTGCCAGAACCACGCTTAAAATTCTTTTCATAGTTTACCTCCTAATGGAACAAAACGATCAGCATACTCTAATCCAGCATCGCCCTGTTCTTCTCTCTTGTATAACCTTCCTATGTCAGACCGTGGATCCGACAAGCATTCGTTGGTTCATCCCTATCCAGTCCACGGTTCTGAACAGTAATGACCAAACCATCCCAATTTTAGCATATTCTTATTTTTTATCAAATTGTTCTTTTGAATGAATTATCTCTTAATTATAATGTTTTTCTATTATACTTTTCTTTTTATAGCGTATGTTTATATCGATAATACGAATTTTTACAGATTTGTACTCCCCAAACAGTCCTCAAATTATATATAAAAAGGCACATACTATCATTTTCAGATAGAACATGCCTTTTTCTCTCTAATTTATATGTATTATCATTCAGTTATATATAAATCACTGCGGCTCCCGCACCAGGCAGTACTGCTTCAGTCCCATATCCTTTTCCACGATCCCAAAGGTCTTAAAGCCAAAATGGCTGTAAAAGGACAGGTTCTTTTCATTGTGGGTCTCCAGGGAGATCAGCATCCGGTGGCTCTCTGAGTAGCGGATCACCTCGTCCATAAGGATCTCCGCCACCCCCGTATGCCTGGCACTGGGGCTCACCGCCAGGTAAATGATGTGCAGGCGGTTTTCCTGGTGGAGCTGGGCCGTCCACCGGGAATTCAGATAATCCCGGCCCCGGATGAAATTCCAGAGGGTCTTCAGGCTCCTGTCCTCCCGGATCAGATACTCGTCCGTCTTTAAAGAGGCCCAGGCCTCTGTCAGATAAAAGCGGATGGGATCGTACTCCTCCGCCTCGTCAGAGACCACCAGAAGACCCTTTAACTCCGGGCTCTCCGCATAGATCTCACAGGTCTCATAAAATTCATTCAGATCGCACTCAAACAGCTCCGGCATCAGCCGCTTCCTGGTTTCCGGATCTGGGATCAGCGTATGATACAGCGGATCCTCCGCAAAGCACTCTGTCAGCATTTTCTGGAGTCTGGGCAGATCCTCTCTCTGTACTCGATACAACGCACTGGTTTCCATAATTCTTTCCTACTCCTCTTTCGCCTTTCTCAAGCCCTCTGTCAGCGTATCCACAGCCTGGATCATATACCGGATATCATCGTCAAAGCAGCCCAGTGCCTGGCGCTCCATGGCCTTCAATGCCTCCAGCTCTGGCTCCACCCCTGTATTCCTGGTCCGTTCCTTTTCCATAAGGCTGCGGATCTGTTTTGACAGATCCAGATGATGGACGATCCTTCCGGCTCCCCACTGAAGCCGTTCCTTCTCCTGGTTCATCACATATTCAGTGAAATAGCGGTATACCTGATCGTCAAACTGGAAGGCATATTTGTTGTTATCCACCTGGTACAGGGCCTCCAGGGCACCCCGGACGTTTTTGTCCTCCAGCTGCCGGACCGCCTCACCCAGATACCGCAGATTGGTCTGGGACGCCTCGTGGGGGAACAAAACCTCATCGTGCCAGTTGAGCCGCACAAAATATCCCTGGGCCTTTTTAAAGAGATACAGAAGCTGGCTCTGGAGCTTCCTGTCCCGCTCCGGCTCCCCATTTCCGGCATTGGCCGTCCGCACAGACTCGTAGACCTCCCGGGCCAGCCTCTCTCCCTCCTCCAGCTTCTCCATCAGGGTCTTTAATACATTTTCGTCTTCCCGCCCGGTCACCGGGCGGACACTTTCTCTCAAGGCCCGGAAGGTCCGTTCCAGGTTCACCGGAGCCACGTTCACCCGGTCCAGGGCCATCAAAAGAAGTCCATAAAGCTCGTGATGGAACCGGTATGCCGCCTCGTCGTAAAACTCGTCCCGGTCGAACTGGGAATGATAATGGGTCTCCATAAATCCGGCGCTGCTGAATTCATTGACCATGGACGGGATCCCGGAAATAGCCATGGAAAAATCGTCGGACCAGGTCTCGATGGGGCAGTGGACCCGCAGCCCCTGGGGATATACGTTCGTGGGATCCACCGGCAGCTTTTCCACAAATTCCTTTAAAAAATCCTCATATTCATAAGTAGAACGGATGGCGTCCCAGGCATTGTGGGCGTAGGCCGGAAGCTCAAAATTCAGATCCGCGATGACCTTTCCTGGCCAGTCGGGCCGCAGCTTAAAGACCTGCTGCCAGGCTCCCGTAGACCAGTCGTATTTAGAATTGACAATCCCCCATTCCTCCGCCGCCATGGCGCAGAATACCAGGGTCTTTCTGGGACGGTACCCGGTTTCCAGAAGAGCCCTGGCGATCCCCAGCATCATGGCCACCGCGCAGTTATCGTCCTGGAACCCATCATAATAGGAATCATAATGGGCGCTTAAGAGGATCATGTCCTTCTCTCTCCCTGGGATCGTTCCCCAGATATTATAGGACTCGGTCTGCTCCAGGATCCGGGAGCTGGCGTCAAATTCCACTATGAGCCGTTCCTCCTCCTGAAGCGCCGCCTTTAATACAGCCGCATCCTTCTGGGAGATGGAGAACGCCGGGGCATCCTTTGGTCCGGCGATATCCTGGGCGTTCAGCGCTTCCCCATTGACCTCCCCATAGCCGTTGTCCTGGACTGCGATCACCGCCGCCGCTCCTTTTAAATGGGCCTGGTACACAGGGAAGTTGATCCACCACTCGTCCCTCTGGTTAATGTCCACCAGCACCAGGCAGCCGCGCACGTCCCGGCCTGCATAGTCCTGGGCTCCGCCCCGGCCCGCATAGACCAGGGGGAATTTCTGAAATCCCCCGGTCACAAACTGGGTCTGGTAGGCTCCCAGCTGGAAGACATGGTCCTCTCCCCCCGCATCCTGAAAGCGCAGTACTGCCTTTTCAAATTCCCATCCGTCCAGACACAGCCGGTCCTTATGGATATCCTTAAGGCCGATGTGCTCCATCTCCTGCCTCAGCATTTCTCCAGTCTCATACTCAGCTCTGGATCCAGCGGTACGGAACCCCAGTACCGGGTTACTCTTTATCCTCTCCATGGCCTTGGCCAGACCATAGGAATAAGAAACGTCCACTGCCTCCAGATATTTTTGCTCCTGCTCTTTTTCCTTTTCGTTCACCTTGCCGCCTCCTTTGATCCTGTCAGCCGGAAGCACCTGCTGTCCGCAGGTTTCCCGGAGCTTCTGCAACAGAAGGTGCCCACAGTTTCCTGCAGACACCCTCTTATTCCCGCCTAATAAAAGCAGAGGATCGGTATTCCTTTGTATGCATGCTCAAAGATCACGGCTGCCGTTTTCGGCGGTATATTGATACAGCCATGGGAGCCGTTATTCTTGTAGATCTCGCCGCCAAACTTACCGCGCCAGCTGGCATCATGGAGTCCGATGCCGCCGTTAAAGGGCATCCAGTAGGACACAGGGCTCTCGTAGGAATACGTTCCGTCCGCCCGCTTCGGCCCGCGCAGCACCCGGTCCCTTTCCTTATAATAAAGGGTATAAAGCCCCTCTGGCGTGGTCCAGCCCTTGGCCACGTTTCCCGTGACAATGGGCGCTTCTGCGATCAGAGTCCCATTCTCATACATGTAGATGTGCTGGAGGCCCATATCCACCTCCACATAGGTGGTCCCGAAATCGTTCCCAGTCCGGCTGGCCGCTGTGCGGCTGTATGCCGGTTCCCTGGTCTGGTTGGTGCCGTTCTGCACCATCCTGGTCAGAGCCACCGCTTCCTCTGCCTGGTTGATCTGCCAGCCGTAGTCGCCATTTACAGACACCTGGCGTCCGGACGTGCTGGTAAACGTATGGGGCTTTCCATAGGTATCGTATTTATCAGCCAGGTATTTCACATACTCCGCCACCTTCTGCTGGTTCACCTGGACTGTGGACCCGGAAACGCCGTCGATCCATTTGACTGCCTCCAGTCCCGGCAGGATCTCCTGCTGGTCGCCGAATACATAGGTGATATTGATGTCCTTATACCGGTTTAAATTGGCGCACATCTGGTTCAGATCCGCATTGTCCGCAGTGACCTGGATCGTCTTATAGCAGTCCAGATTCTCCACCTTCAAAAGCCGGGTCTGGGAATTTAAGGCATCCTTCACCGCTGCCATGAGCTTATCCATATCGATCTCCGTTCCCTGGACCTCCGGAACGATGGAAAAGGCCTTTCCCTCCTCATAAGGAGTAATATACGCATCACTGGTGGGAGAGGCGTTCTTTACAAACGCCATATTCTCCAAAAGCGCTCTGAGGGCTGCCTCGTCGTACTTAAGCACCGCATCCACCGTATACCGGTGCTCCACGCCGGGGCCGCTGACTCTGCCGCCGTCGTTCTCCTCCTTCAGAATGGCCTCCAGGTCCCCGGTCACGTCCACGGTATAGCCAATGGACGTATCAGTGATCGCCTCCCGGACTCCCTCGGTATCCTCGATCTCCAGGGTATAGCCGCCGTTAAAATACCCCTCTATGTACGCCTCAGCGTCAGCCGTGGTCATTCCAGACACTGGTACGCCGTTGATAATGGTCCCCACCACGAACCGGTGGAAATCCGTGTCCACAGCCGCCATCGATGAAAAGGACACGGCTGCCGTGGTCATAAAGGCCGCCGCCATGGCGGTCAGAAACTTTTCATTTCTCCTCATTAAAATCCTTCCCTTCTGCGGGAGATCATTCCCCGCTGTTTCCCAGGTCCCCCAGCGGAACCTCGGGCTTTTCCGGCTCCCTCAGCGCCTCGGCCACTGCCGCCTCAGCCAGCTTTGCCGGGTCCAGAGGCTTTGTCGGACCCGATGCGGCTCTCTTTGTAATCGGAAGCTGGAGGTTCACTCCCATGGGGTTCACCACCACTCCCCTGGCGCCCTTGGCCAGAGCTCCTGTGATCTTATCCGCCGTCATCACCGACGCCTTAAAGAAATTTTCCCGGTTGAACTTATTGAATTCCAGCATGTCCGTAAAGATCGGCTGGTAGGAATCCCCGTTCTGCTGCTTTAACAGCGGCACGCCGTTTTCCTCATTGAACGGAGCCAGGTAGGTTCCCTTTCCATAATCTGCCAGGATCTCCTCCTGGAGCTCCTGCAGCTCTTTGGGGAGCTTTTCAAATTTCTGTCTGCGGACCTCCTGCATAAAATAAAGCGCTGTCAGATGCAGGCCCGGATTCTCCACCCAGATCTGACCCTCCTTTAAATTCTGTCCCGGACGGTTCACCAGATCCGCCAGCTGCAGCTTGTACTCGTCCTCCATATAGCCGTTGAATACCAGGCAGTTGACGCCCATGGTAAACAGGTTGCTGTAAAAATGCAGGAACTGCTTGTTGTCGATCTTTGCGATCTGGAGCGGGATCTTCTGATCCAGGAACCGCTGTCCCTCACGCTTGATATCTTCCTCTTTCTCATATAAGAAAACCTCATCGTCAAAGGTTTCCGGGTCACACATTACAAACGGCATCTTCGTGCAGAGGGACATGAGCACAAAAAGCTCCTTCGATGTGCTGAGTTTCTTCATTGCTGCCAGTTTCTCCGCTTTTTCCTTGGTCTGCTTGCCCTGATCCATATTGATTCCCCTTCTGTCTTCTTTATTTACACGACGCCGGAGCCAGGCTCTTTCTGTCCCGCCGCCGTTATATACAGAGACATTATATCGTCTGGGAGAACGGCTGTCAAGAAACAGAGTCCGGCGAAACTCCGGCATTTCCGGCATTTTCTCTTACGAAATTCTGACTTTTTTATCCGCCCTGGATCGCTTTCCCAACTTCTCTGGTCAGGTCGATAAATCTCCTGGAATTCTCCTCGAGCTCTCGAAGGACTGCACGAAATAGCTGTGGCCATCAATTACATCTTCCAAAAACACCCCCATCTGTGCTAAACTATTCCTAGAAAAGGAGGCGGACCCCTATGAAAAAAAGGCTTCCCATTGGAAATGATGATTTTGCCGAAGTACGGAGACAGAATCTTTATTTCATAGACAAGAGTTTGATGATCCGGGATTTTCTGGACACTGGAGATAAAGTGACCCTGATCACCCGGCCCAGACGTTTTGGAAAGACTCTGAACATGACCATGCTTCGTGAGTTTTTTGATATTACAAAGGATAGCCGCCAGCTGTTCCAGGGACTTTCTATTATGGATACGGAATATGCCAGCCAGATCAATTCACGCCCTGTTATTTTTCTTACGCTGAAAGACTGCAAGGGAACGACCGCCCAGGAAATGCTGCTTCTTATGAAAAAGCAGATTTATCTGGAATATATGAGATATGAAAAAAATATGAAAGGAAAACTGGATGAGGCCAGTCTGCTGGCCCAGGACTTCCGTGCAATGATCGATGTCCTTAGGGATCCTGCTTCCCTGCCCGTCCTGTTCACAGATTCCATCCGGCTGCTCTGCCAGATCATTCGGGAACAGTACGGAATACCCCCTCTCCTTCTGATCGATGAATACGATCAGCCCGTCATGTCCAGCTATGAATACGGGTATCATGACTCTGTTGGAAACTTTTTTTCCAATTTCTTTGGAAGCGCTATGAAAGGAAATCCCGATCTGGATCAGGCCCTTCTGACCGGAGTGCAGAGGGTTGCAAAAGAGAGTATCTTTTCCCAGTTTAATAACGTCCGCGTCTATACAGTCCTGCATCGTCAGTACGCTTCCTATTTCGGATTTACATCGTCCGAAACGGAAAAGCTTTTAAAAGATTTTGGCCTTTCCTTAAATCAGAAGGTAAAGGGTAAATATGACGGCTATCTGTTTGGCGGAATCGAAATTTATAATCCATGGTCTCTTTTAAACTATGCCGATTCTGGCGAGCTCCATGGATACTGGGTCAATACATCCTCCAATTACCTTATTAAAAGGACTTTGTCTGAGGCTGATAAGAATTTCTGGACCGACTTTGACCGCCTGGCCTCCGGAAACCAGATTCCTGTCTGGCTTACCCTGGAAACCTCTTATGTCGAACGCGGGAGCACGTACAGTCTATGGGGACTTTTAGTAAATTCCGGATATTTAACGGCACTGGAACGGCTGGACGAAAATACCGTGATCGTCCGCATCCCCAATGATGAGGTAATGTCCGAGTTCCAGGTCCTGATCACTGAACTTGGAGGAATGGATGGTCTGGAGCTTCAGCAGATGTTCTCCTGTCTTCTCCACAGGGATACAGACCGTTTTCTGGAACTTTACCGAAAAATCGTCATTTCCTGTACCAGTTACCTGGATGCCAAAGAAAATGCCTACCACATGCTTTTCCTGGGTATGTGCATGACCATGCGCGGAAGCTATAAAGTAACGAGCAATCTGGAAAGCGGATACGGCCGGAGCGATATCACTCTGGAATCACTCCATCGAAAAAATCCTCATGTGATCATTGAATTTAAACAGGGAACCGACCTGGACCGGCTGAAAAATGAGGCTCTGGAGCAGATACTGGAAAAGAAGTATTACGCCCCATTAAAAGGAGAGATCCTCTGTATCGGCCTGGCCCATGACAAAAAGCGCTGTGAGCTGGCCTGTCAGCGCCTCCAGGTCCCGGAATAAAGCCCGCTTAAAGCCAAAAGCCCCCTCCGTCCGCCGCATTCCTATCGGCTTTCGGAGAGGGCTTTTTATGATTTAAAGGAGCAGTGCCGCCTGGTATACCACAAACGCCGCGATCCACGCCAGCACGCACTGGCCGGCCGCCATAGCAGCCGCCCATTTTCCGCCCAGCTCACGCTTCACCGAGGCGATGGCCGCCACACAAGGCGTATAGAGGAGGCAGAAAACCAGCAGGGAAACGGCTCCCGGAACCGTAAGGATTCCCTGAAGTGCCTCCATGCTCCCAAACAGCACGGTCAGGGATGAGACCACGCTCTCCTTGGCCATGAAGCCGGAGATCAGGGCTGTAACGATCCGCCAGTCTCCAAAGCCCACCGGCAGGAACACCGGAGCCAGCGCGCCTGCCAGAAGAGCCAGGATGCTGTCCTGGGAATCCGCCACCATGTTAAAGCCTGTGTCAAAGTTCTGAAGGAACCAGATGGCAATGGTAGCCAGGAAGATCACCGTAAAGGCCCGCTGGAGGAAGTCCTTCGCCTTCTCCCACAGAAGATGGCCCACATTGACCGCCCCCGGCATCCGGTAATTGGGAAGCTCCATCACAAAGGGCACAGCTTCTCCCTTAAAGGAGGTCTTTTTAAATATCAGGGCCATGAGAATTCCCATGAAAATTCCGAACATATACAGGCCGATCATCACCAACGCCTGATGCTCCGGAAAAAAGGCCTCTGTAAAAAAGGCGTAGATCGGGAGCTTTGCCGTACAGCTCATAAACGGAGTCAGGAGAATGGTCATCTTTCGGTCCCGCTCCGACGGCAGGGTCCGGCTGGCCATGACCCCCGGCACCGTACATCCAAAGCCCACCAGCATGGGAACGATGCTCCTTCCGGAAAGTCCCAGCTTTCTTAAAAGCTTATCCATGATAAAGGCGACTCTGGCCATGTAGCCGCTGTCCTCCAGCAGCGACAGGAAGAAAAACAGCGTTACGATGATCGGAAGGAAGCTCAGAACGCCGCCCACGCCGCCGAAGATCCCGTCGATGACCAGGGACTGGACCACGCTGTTGACGCCGGCAGCCGTCATGGCTGCATCCGCCATGGCGGTCAGCTCTTCGATCCCCGCTTCCAGGATCCCCTGCAAAAACGCCCCGATCACATTGAAGGTCAGCCAGAATACCAGCCCCATGATCCCGATAAAGGCCGGGATCCCCGTATATTTTCCCGTCAGGAACCGGTCGATCTGGCGGCTCCTGGTACGTTCCTTACTCTCCCTGGGCTTGATCACCGTCTCGGAACAGACCTCTCCGATGTAGTCGAACCGCATCTGGGCCACTGCGGCCGCCCGGTCCATTCCTGTCTCCTCCTCGGTCTGTCTGGCGATCTCATCCAGGATCCTTTTCTCATTGTCCGTCAGCTTCAGCCGCTCCAGGATCTTCTCGTCGCCCTCCATCACCTTGCTGGCTGCAAACCGCACCGGGATCTGTGCCTGGGCCGCATGGTCCTCGATCAGGTGCATGACTGCGTGGATCCCCCTATGGATCCCCTCCTCCTTTTTACAGAAGTCCATCTCCAGAGGCTTCTCCTGGTATCTGGCCACATGGACTGCATGGCGGACCAGCTCCTCGATCCCCTCGCCCCTGGCTGCAGAAATGGGGATCACCGGAACGCCCAGGGCCTCCTCCATCTCATTGACCAGGACAGAGCCGCCGTTTTCCCAGAGCTCGTCCATCATATTTAGGGCTACCACCATGGGGATCCCCAGCTCCAGCAGCTGCATGGTCAGATACAGGTTTCTCTCGATGTTGGTGGCATCCACGATATTGATGATCCCCTTGGGCCTTGTCTGGATCACAAATTCCCTGGTGACGATCTCCTCGCTGCTGTACGGAGACATGGAATAGATCCCGGGAAGGTCTGTGATCAGCGTATTGTCATAGCCGCGGATCACACCGTCCTTCCGGTCTACTGTAACGCCTGGGAAATTGCCCACATGCTGCCGGGATCCAGTCAGCTGGTTGAACAGCGTGGTCTTTCCGCAGTTCTGATTCCCCACCAGGGCAAAGGTCAGGGTCTCTCCCTCCGGCAGAGGATTTTCCTCCTTCCGATTATGGAATTTTCCTCCCTCTCCATAGCCCGGATGATGTTTTTCTGTTTTCTGTGATTTCTTCTGTACATCCACCGGCTGGTGGGGCTCGCTGATCTCAATGTTCTCCGCATCCTCCAGCCGGATGGTCAGCTCATATCCATGGATCCTCAGCTCAATGGGATCCCCCATTGGCGCGTATTTTACAACTGTCACCTCTGTCCCCTGGATCAGTCCCATATCCAGGAAATGCTGGCGGAGCGCTCCGCTTCCGCCCACAGAGAGGATCGTAGCCGTGCTTCCGATCGGCAGTCTGCTCAGCTTCATTTGTATCTCCTTTTATCCATTTCATGGTTCTTTTTGATTAGCATTATCTAACTATTCGGTAAAACAAATGCCCCTGTACGGGCATTTGTAATATAATCTAAATGAGAAAAAAAGTCAATATCTTTTAACATATAAAACCATAAAAACAGACTGCGGCAGGATCCTTTACAGAATCTGCCGCAGTCCGCTTTTAGGAAGGTTTTGTATGTACTCTTATGGCTCGTATACGCCGTCGATAATCTCAAATTCCTTTGCAGCCAGGGTCTTTTCCACCCAGGCTCTGTTGGCCGTTCCATTCTTTGCAGCCTCCAGCTTCTTCTCGTCTGCCTCCTGGAACTTCCTTGCATCTTCCAGGATCTGCGCTGCGTCCTTTCTTGGAATGACGATCACGCCATCCGGATCCCCCAGAATGATGTCGCCCGGGTTTACGCTGATGCCGCCGCAGGCAACGGGTACGTTCACCTCACCCGGTCCCTCTTTGTATGGGCCGCCCGGTGTAGTTCCCGTAGCGTACACAGGAAAATCCCATTTTCCGATCTCATCAATATCGCGGATCGGACCGTCCAGAATAATTCCTGCCGCCTTCTTCGTATGGTAGAGAAGGGCCATCATAATCTCTCCCATCAGTGCCCTGGTGTTATCGCCCTCATTGGAAACTACCAGTACGTCGCCTTCCTGGGCCATATCAATCGCAGCGTGAAGCGCTAAATTATCTCCGCTTCTTGCTTTTATCGTCAATGCCGGCCCGACCATCATCTGTGCCTTCGGACTGCTCACCAGACGGATTCTTGGGTTCATCGCGCAGCTTCGTTCCATTACATCCGCCACATTTGAAGCCGGAATCTCCTTAAACTGCATCATCACATCGTAATCCGGCATTTTCCTTTTCAAATAAATTCTCTTACCAACTGCCATACTGTCCACCATACCTTTCTTTTTCAGTTA